>LUMK01000024.1_pt1 | contig 30223 bp, 26 predicted proteins | sample 729981 | NCBI WGS metagenome assembly LUMK01 (sample SAMN03860265, study PRJNA289734) | marine metagenome | biome: seawater column; feature: ocean; material: water; isolation source: Red Sea water column Station 22 - depth 200m | place: Saudi Arabia: Red Sea | collected 2011-10-15 | depth 200 m
CTTGAAAAATCTTATCTATCCCCCATTTAGATATTAAATAAATAATTCGGAGACGAGAAAATGGCAAAAGTAATAGGCATAGATTTAGGAACAACTAACTCTTGTGTCGCTGTAATGGAAGGAGACCAGGCCAAAGTTATTGAAAATTCCGAAGGAGCCAGAACGACTCCTTCAGTAGTAGCTTATGGTGAAGAACTTACGGTAGGTGCTCCTGCAAAAAGACAAGCGGTTACAAATCCTGATAATACTCTTTATGCAATTAAGAGACTTATAGGAAGAAAACATGATGACGATGTAGTTAAGAAAGATCAAAGCATGGTTCCCTATAAGATTGTTCCTGCTGAAAACGGCGATGCTTGGGTAGAAGCAGGTGGAAAAAGTTTAGCTCCGCAACAAGTGTCAGCTGAAATCCTTAAAAAGATGAAAAAGACGGCTGAAGACTATCTTGGTCATGAAGTTAAGGAAGCTGTGATAACAGTTCCAGCTTATTTCAATGATTCTCAAAGACAGGCTACAAAAGATGCAGGAAAAATTGCTGGTCTAGATGTAAAAAGAATAATTAATGAGCCTACAGCAGCTGCTTTGGCTTACGGATTAGACAAAGGTAAAGGTGATCAAAAGATAGCTGTTTACGATTTAGGTGGAGGAACGTTTGACATTTCAATCATCGAAATCGCAGAGGTTGATGGAGAGCATCAATTTGAAGTTTTATCGACTAATGGAGATACCTTCTTAGGTGGAGAAGACTTTGATCTTGCCCTCATAGAATACCTTGCTGAAGAATTCAAAAAGGAATCTGGTGTGGATCTTCATAACGATCCATTAGCCCTACAAAGACTAAAAGAAGGTGCAGAGAAAGCTAAAATAGAGTTATCTAGCAATCAACAAACAGAAGTTAATCTGCCGTATATAACTGCAGACTCTTCTGGACCAAAACACTTTGTGCATAAATTAACGAGAGCTAAATTAGAAGCTTTAGTGGAAGGTTTAGTCGAAAGGACTATAGCTCCTGTAAAAACTGCATTAAATGATGCCAAACTTAAAGCATCTGATGTGGATGAAGTAATTTTAGTTGGCGGTCAGACAAGAATGCCTCTGGTACAAGAGAAAGTGAAGGCATTTTTTGGGAAGGAATCGAGAAAGGACGTAAACCCTGATGAAGCTGTGGCGGTTGGGGCTGCAATACAGGGTGCTGTACTAGCAGGGGATGTGACTGATGTCCTTTTGTTGGATGTTACTCCATTAACTCTAGGTATAGAAACCATGGGAGGAGTAATGACACCTCTTATTGATAAGAACACGACTATTCCAACTAATAAATCTCAGATATTTTCAACTGCTGAAGATAACCAGACTGCCGTAACAGTTCATGTTCTGCAGGGTGAAAGAAAACAAGCAGCTGAAAATAAAACATTAGGACAATTTAACTTAACTGATATACCTGCGGCTCCAAGAGGAATGCCTCAGATAGAAGTTACTTTTGATACTGATGCAAATGGAATACTTAATGTTTCTGCAAAAGATAAGGCAACTGGAAAAGAACAATCTATAGAAATTAAAGCCTCAAGTGGTCTGTCTGATGAAGAGATAGAGCAAATGGTTAAGGATGCTGAAGTCCATGCTGAGGAAGATAAAAAGTTTGAAGCTTTAGTTCAAACCAGAAATATGGGAGAAAACTTAGTTCATAGTTGTAAGAAGACTTTAGAAGAAGCTGGTGACAAGGCAGAACCTGAAGAAAAAGAAGCGATAGAGAAAGGAATAAGCGAGTTGGAAGAAGCACTTAAAACTGATGATAAAGATCAGATAGATGAAAAAATAAAAGCTTTAAGCGAAGCTTCTGCTTCTCTGGCTCAAAAACTATACGAAGAACAACAAGCTAAAGACACAGCCCAAGAGGGTGAAACCCCTGAGGAAGGAGCTGCTGATTCGGATGCTGTTGATGCTGACTTTGAGGAAGTTAAAGAAGAAGAGAAGTCATAATATTTCTCCTTCTTCTTTAAAACTAAAGGCCCATAAATGTCTAAAAGGGACTATTACGACATTTTAGGGGTCGATCGAAGTGCCCAGGGTGATGAATTAAAGAAAGCCTATAGGAAATTAGCGATGAAGTATCATCCGGATAGAAATCCAGATGACGCTTCCGCTTCAGAGAAGTTCAAAGAAGCTACAGAGGCATATGAGGTCCTGTCAGATTCTTCAAAAAGATCCGCTTACGATCAGTTTGGGCATCAAGGCGTAGATGCTTCAGAGTTTAGTAGCGGGGGAAGGTCTCCTACAGATGCATTTAATGATATTTTTGGAGACATATTCGGAGATATTTTTGGAGGCGGAGATCCTTTTTCTAGATCTAGGCGTTCTAATAGAGGCTCGGATCTAGAGTTTTCTTTAACAATCGATTTAGAGAATGCTGTAAAGGGCACCACAGAAAAGATAAGAATACCCACTTTACAAAGTTGCGAAAGTTGTAGCGGTTCAGGAGCTGAACCTGGAACTCAACCATCCTCTTGTCCCTCTTGCCAAGGTGCTGGACAAGTTAGGATGCAACAAGGCTTCTTTTCCATTTCACAAACCTGCAGACAGTGTGGCGGGTCTGGCCGAGTTATAACCAATCCCTGCAAAAAATGTAGAGGCCAAGGAAGGGTAGAAAAAACTAAGACTTTATCGGTCAAAATACCTGCAGGAGTAGATTCTGGGGATAGAATTAGATTATCTGGTGAAGGAGAGGCTGGACCGAGTGGAGGTCCTAGTGGAGACTTGTATGTGCAAATTAAGGTTCAATCTCATGAGGTTTTTGAAAGGGATGGACAACACCTGTATTGTGAAGCACCGATAACTTTTGTTGATGCTGCCTTAGGCTCTGAAATAGAGATTCCTACTTTAGATGGCAAAGTTAAAATCAAGATTCCAGAAGGCACTCAGACTGGAAAGTTATTTAGATTAAAAGGTAAGGGAGTGAAGAAGATAAGGAGTTCGGCTGTTGGAGACCTATTGTGCAGAGTGATAGTTGAAACACCTCAGAAACTAGACTCTAAACAAAAGGCTTTACTAAAGGAATTAGGTACATCTCTAAAAGAAAAGAAGAATTCTCCTATAAGCTCAGAGTGGTTCAATAAAGTTAAGTCATTTTTTGATAGTAAATAAAGAAGTATGTTAAAGATTGCTATATCAGGTTCAACAGGAAGAATGGGACTTGCTCTCATTAATGCTATTTCTAGAGATAAAGATTTTAAGCTTATTGGTGGAGTTGCTAGCGAATCAAATTCAGATATTGGGAAAGATTTAGGAGAAATAGCTGGAGAAAAGAGAATAGGAGTTGTTCTCTCTTCTAAATTGAGCGATCTTCCAGAAGTTGATGTACTTGTAGATTTCTCTGAAGCTAAATTTAGTCTGCAATCTGTTGAATACGCAAAAAATCACAATACAGCTCTTCTTCTAGGGACCACAGGTTATCAAGAGTCAGATTTAAGCAATATTGAAGAAGCTTCTAAGTTTATACCTTTATTAAAAGCACCTAATACAAGTGTGGGCATAGCTTATCTAAAGAAAGTAATTGATCTAACTTCAGATTCACTTTCTTACTTTGATAATTTACAAATTTCAGAAAAACACCATAAAGATAAAAAGGATTTACCTTCAGGTACCTCGTTAGATTTAGCTAGTTTTTTATCAGAGAGAATATTAAGTGAAAGCTCTATAAATATAGATAGTGAAAGGACTGGAGATTTGGCTGGGGAACACAAAATAATTCTTTCAAATGAACTCGAAAGAATTGAGCTAACTCACAAGGCCTTGGATCGCTCTATTTATGCGAAAGGGGCACTGATAGGAGCTAAATGGCTGAAATCTAAGCCAAATGGGCTCTATTCCATGTCAGATATATATTCTTGAATTACTAGAAATATGTTATAAACGCACCCCTTTTTAGGATAAATTTATTTATTTTAAAAATAATGTAGCACGTGTTCGTTTCTATCTCTTGGGTGCTAAAGGATTGCTCATCTTTAGTTAAGAGTAGTAAAACACGGAAGAATAACCCGAACGATTAAAATCGTTCTTCGTAATAAAATTCACATCATTGATCTACAGCACACTGTTGAGCTTTTGAAGCCTGCCTTGGCTTTTATTAAAACAGTTGCACAGAAGAACAATAAGATTCTTTTTGTTGCAACTAAAAGATCAGCTACGAATATTCTTAAGGAAGAGGCAGAGCGATGCGGTATGCCCTATGTGAACGAAAGGTGGCTAGGAGGGATGCTAACAAACTATAAAACCATCAGATCTTCTATTAATAGGCTTGAAAATCTTCTAAGACAAAAAGAAGATGGAACTTTTGACAAACTAACAAAAAAAGAAGGCTTAAAACTACAAAGAGAAATAGATAGGCTTGAGAAAGCCATTGGCGGAGTAAGGGACATGGGTGGGTTACCCGACGCTTTGTTTGTGATTGATGTTAAGAGAGAAGCTATTGCTATATCTGAAGCAAGCAAAATGGGCATTCCTATTGTTGGAATAGTAGACAGCAACAGTAGTCCAGAGGGCATTGACTATTTGGTGCCCGGAAATGATGACGCCATAAGATCTATTTCTTTATTTACTAGAGCAGTTTCTGATGCTTGCTTAGAAGGGTCTAAGCTTGCCACAGGTTTGAAGCCTTCTGCAGATTCATCTGGACCAAAAATAATTAAAAAAGAAGAGAAACAAGAATCTTCTAATGAAAAGGGTCTTGAAGAAGGTAAGGTGAAAGAACCTAAAGAACCTAAAGAAGCTGAAGAATCAAAAGAAAAAGAGGAGTCTGTAGAAACTGAAGAACAGAAAGAAGATTCTAAGGTCGATTCTAAATCTGAAGAAGTTGAGGAAGGAAAGGAGACTTAAATGACTGAAATATCAGCTTCCCTTGTAAAAGAGCTCAGAGAAAGAACCGGAATGGGAATGATGGATTGCAAACAGGCTTTGTTAGAAACTGATGGAGATATTGCGCAAGCCATTGAAGAATTAAGAAAATCTAGTGGTATTAAAGCAAGCAAGAAAGCTGGAAGGTCTGCTGCCGACGGCATTTTACAGATCCAATTAGTTAACTCTATGGGTTTTATGGTTGAAATTAATTGTGAAACCGATTTTGTAGCTAAAGATGGTTCTTTTGTGGAGTTCTCTGAAGAAGTCATTAAGACTCTTTCCTCTGGTGAATATCTAGAATTAGATCAATTAATGGCAGGAGATTTAAACGACAAGAGAGAAAAGCTAGTACAAAAATTGGGAGAAAATATAGTAGTAAGGAGGGTATTTATTAGCGATGATGGGGCTGATCATACAGGTATATATCTGCACTCAAATAAGAAGATTGCCTGCATAGTGTGTTTAAAAGGAGGCAATGAAGAAGTAGCTAAGGACATAGCTATGCACATAGCAGCTACTGACCCGTTAGCCATTACGCCACAAGATATCCCCAAAGAGACTGTAAAAAAAGAAAAAGAAATCTTTGAAGCACAATCTGCAGACTCAGGTAAATCTGCAGAAATTATTGTTAAGATGGTAGAAGGAAAAGTGAAAAAATTTCTAAGTGAAGTCAGTCTTACAGAACAAGACTTTGTGAAAGACCCAGGACTAAAGATAAAGTCCTTACTGGATAAAAATAAAGCTGAAGTTATCCAATTCAAAAGATTTGAAGTAGGAGAGGGAATAGAAATAGAAGAAACAGATTTTGCAGCTGAAGTTATGTCTCAAATAGAGAAAACTTAGAATAATGTATCAGGAGATTATAGAAGACACCAAAGTTGGAATGGAAAGAAGCCTGCAGTCTTTGGATGCAGCTTTTAACAGAATAAGAACAGGTAGGGCAAGCCCAGCTTTATTGGACGATATTAAAGTAGATTATTACGACACCCTGACCCCATTATCGCAATTGGCGAATATATCCGTTGAAGACGCTAAAACGATAGCAATTGTTCCGTGGGAGAAGGCTGTTGTGCAAGATATTGAGAAAGCCATTATGGAGTCAGAGTTAGGTCTAAATCCTGCCACTTCGGGAGATACTATTAGGGTAATTCTTCCTGATTTAACTGAAGAGACTAGGAAGGAATTTATCAAGAAAGCAAGATCAGAAGCAGAAAATACAAAGATATCTATAAGGAATGTTAGAAGGGAAGGGAATTCACAACTAAAGGAATTTCTAAAGGAAAAAGAAATTTCTCAAGATGAAGAGAGGCAAGGAGAAGAAGAGATTCAAAAGCTCACTGACTTGTTTGTAAGCAGGGTAGATGAAGCTCTGTCAATTAAAGAGAAGGATCTGCTAGATTTCTAGTTCCTCTCTAGAGTCCAAATGAGTGCAACAAAGACTGCAAACCTACCTTCTCATGTTGCGATTATTATGGATGGCAATAACAGATGGGCGAAAGCAAAAAATTTGCCAGGAGTTTCTGGTCATCAACAAGGAGTGGAAAGGGCGCGCGAAGCAGTTGAATATGCAGTTGAAAAAAAGCTTGATACCTTAACTTTGTTTGCTTTTAGCAGTGAGAATTGGGGTAGGTCTAATGAAGAAGTCAGTCTTCTAATGAAGTTATTAGCTCAAGCCCTAGAAGAACAGGTACCTAATTTAATAAAAAATAAAGTACAGCTCTCATTTATCGGTGATTTAACTAAATTTGATGATGATCTTCAAGTCAGAATGAAGAAAGCAGAAAAATTAACTGAGTGCGACAAAGAAAAGAATCTGGATTTAATAATTGCTGCAAGTTATGGAGGTAGGTGGGATATTGTGCAAGCATTAGAAAAAATAAATACTTCGCAGGGGGAAATAGAAATAAACGAAGAATTAATTAGCTCTAACACTTCTTTGGGTCCTTTTTCTGATCCAGATCTTTGTATACGAACAGGGGGTGAATTTAGAATAAGTAATTTTTTGCTTTGGCATTTAGCTTATTCTGAACTTTATTTTAGCGAACTTTATTGGCCTGATTTTGATTCAATGCAGTTTCAAAAGGCTCTTGAAGAATATTCGAGCAGACAAAGGCGCTTTGGAGACAAGTCTAACTTTGATAAGAACTAGAAATGAACAAAACTAGAATACTTACAGGAATAACTTTAGCTCTACTTATTGTTTTATCTTTTTTATTTCTGCCTCTAAATGCTATTACTTTACTTCTTAGTTTTATTGTTAGTTTGTCCGCATGGGAATTCTATAAATTAAGATTCTCTTCTGAGATAGCGATAGCCATCAGCATAGTTTTATTTTTTGGATTAATTTATTTGAGTTTTGGGACTGGACTAAAATTAAGCTTGAGTTCCATAGGATTATTGGCTTGGTTTGTGATTGGCTTTTTGATTTTAGGTTTTCCTCATAACAAGAACATCCTTCAAAATAAATATTTTTGGGTCTTGTCTGGTTTTTTTATTCATATCCCTTTTTGGACATCAATTTTCTTAATATTAAATTTTGAAGGGTACTTTTTGGGAAATATAGGTCTTGAGCTACCTTCAAGGTATGTTTTGATTCTGTTAATAACTGTAAGCTCGTTAATGGATGTTCTTGCTTATTTTGGAGGTAAGAAATACGGAAAAAGAAAGTTTCTTTCAAATATTAGCCCCAATAAAACATTAGAAGGTTTCTTAATAGCTCTCATAGGAACTCCATTACTTGTGATACCTTTTCTCGCTTTAATATTTGACTTTAACTTTATTAAGTTTTTTATACTAATTCTTTTGGTTTCAATTTTTTCAGTCCTCGGTGATGCTTCTGCCAGCCTCTTTAAGAGAATAGCAGGAGTAAAAGATTCTTCTAATCTTTTACCAGGTCATGGAGGGATTTTAGACAGAATAGATAGTCATTTAGCTGCAGCACCTAGCTTTGTAGTTCTAGTTTATTTGATGGGTTTAGGGACATGAAAAAAGTTGCAATATTAGGATCCACAGGATCTATTGGGACCTCAACTCTTAAAGTAATAGAGGCTAATCCAGATGTATTTTCAATTACCTTGTTAGCTGCTGACTCGAATGTGGATTCAATTTTTGAGCAAAGTCTGAAGTTTAACCCAAATTATTTATATTTAAATGACGACTCTTCCTCTAGCCAACTTAGATCGAAAGTAGATTCTGTTAATTTAAATACCACTTTAGTTGATGAAGAAGATTATCTAAAAATTTTAGCTTCTGACGAAGTTGATATTGTTGTTGCAGGTATAGTCGGTGTAGCAGGATTGAAATCAATCCACAAAGCCGTTTCAGCTGGGAAAAGAGTCTTGTTAGCAAACAAAGAGGCTTATGTAGTAGCAGGGGAATTATTAAATGAATTAGCTGCATCAAATAATTCAACTATCTTTCCTATTGACAGTGAGCACAGCGCAATTCATCAATGTTTATCAGGAAAAACAGATATCTCAGGAGGAGTTAGAAAAATTACCCTCACGGGATCAGGAGGTCCTTTCTTAAATCGAAACTTAAAAGAATTTGAGCAAATCACCCCTGAAGAGGCAGTAAATCATCCTATTTGGAAAATGGGAAAAAAAATATCAGTAGATTCAGCGACCATGATGAATAAAGGCTTGGAAATAATTGAAGCCAAATGGTTATTCGGAATAAACTCAGAAAAAATAGACATCTTGGTTCATCCAGAAGGAATAGTTCACTCTTTAGTTGAATTTAATGATGCCTCAGTTATTGCGCAATTATCTGTACCAGATATGCAAATTCCAATAGCTTATGGTTTAGGGTTCCCTGAAAGAATAAATTCCAAATCACAAAGTTTAAGTTTAGAAAAAATTGGTCAGTTAAACTTCATTAAACCCGACCTATTGAAGTTTCCCAGTATTGTTATAGCAAGAAGCTGTCTTGAATCCGGAGGAACAGCTTCGTCATTATTAAATGCAGCGAACGAAGAAGCAGTTAAGGCTTTCCTTGATAAAAAAATATGTTTTACCCAAATTACCGAAATTATTTCATTTGTAATGGATACAAACCCTATAAAAACTGTCAAAGAATTAGAAAATGTTATAGAAGCTGACGTCTTGGGAAGGGAGTCTGCTCAAAATAGAATTCAACAATTAAACAACTGATATGACTAACATCCTTTTTAATCTTGTATCTATTATCGTTTTATTAGGTGTGATCATAGGTATACATGAATTAGGTCATTTTCTAGCTGCTAGAAAATTTAAAGTTCATGTTATTAGGTTCAAGATAGGGTTTGGAAAAACTTTATTAAGTAGATTTGATAAAAAGGGAACTGAATTCGCTATTGGATTATTACCACTAGGAGGGTATGTTCAAATGCTGGGAGAAGATAACCCACTGCAAGGAGATGAATCAGATCAAAATCCAAATTTAAAAGAAATCTCTTACCCCCAAGCCTCTTTAGGGGCTAGAGCAATCATTACTGCAGCAGGACCAATCGCAAATTTTGTTTTAGCAATCGCAGCTTACTTTCTTATTTTCATGATAGGGGTAAAAGATATTGCGCCAATTGCAGGTGGCATAAATGAAGAGAGTTTAGCCCAACAAGCAGGAATTGAGGTAGGCGACAAAATCCTAGCAATAGATAACAACCAAGTTAATTCCCTGAAAGATTTAAACTCCTTGCTCGCTTTAAGAATAGGTGAAACAGGTATAATTCAGGTTGATTATCAAAAGCCAGGTTCTGATATAACCTTCTCAGAATCCGTGGCAATAGAAAACTGGCTTGAATCTGAATTAGACCGCAGTGTAATTTCTTATTTTGGTATTAACCCATTTATACCGCCCATAGTTTCTTCCGTTCAGGCAGGAAGCCCAGCTGAAAAATCAGGCTTGTTAAAGGGCGATGAGATAATAAGTGTTGGCGACAATGCAACCAAAACCTGGTATGAACTAGTAGATGAGATTTCATCGATTCCAGACAAAGATACTCTCTTAACAATCAAAAGAAACGAATCTATTTTTAGTATTCCGGTGTCCATTGGCTCGGTGCAGAATGAACTTGGAGTAAAAATTGGAAGAATTGGCATAGCAAGAATCTCGAGCAATGAAGAGATACCTGAAGAGTATCTGGTAATCACCCAAAAGGGGCCAATTGAAGCTTTTATTCTGGGTATAAAAGAAACCTACAACTTTACGGTTCTTATATTAGATTCAATAGGAAAAATGATTACTGGTTCCGTTTCTGCAGAAAATGTAGGTGGTCCGATACAAATAGCAGTTTTATCCGGTTCTGCTGCCAAAGCAGGCCTAGTATCCTTTATTGGGATGATTGCTTTGTTAAGTATTAATTTAGGATTAATAAATTTGTTCCCTATTCCTATTCTAGATGGAGGACAATTAGTACTAATAGCTGCAGAAAAGATCAAAGGTTCTCCTCTTTCTGAAGGGTTTGTTGAATTTGCCTATAGAATAGGATTATTGTTGGTTGTTGGTTTGATGGTGTTCGCTGTTTTTAATGACATTACAAGGATAGTTTGATGATTAAAATTCGTTCCTTAACAAAACCTATTGTCTTTGTTTTTCTGTCTCTATTATTTTTTGGTGAAGTATTAAAAAGTGATGATTCTTGGGTGGTTAGCGACATCAGAATTAGTGGATTGCAAAGAGTTTCTGCTGGAAGTGTCTTTGCAGAAATGCCTATCGCAATAGGAGATACAGTTGATACTTACTCTCTACAAGTTGTGGCCAAAACTTTATTTAAAACGGGTCAGTTTGATGATATTCAAATTGGTAGAGATGGAAATATTTTAATTATCAGCTTGGTTGAAAGGCCTTCTATATCGGCTATAGAGATAGATGGTAATAAAGCTTTAAAGACTGAAGATTTGATGAAAGGCTTAAAAGGAGCCGGTTTATCAGAAGGCCAAGTTTTCAAAAGATCTGTATTAAGTGGTTTAGCTTTAGAAATACAAAGGCAATATATTTCTCAAGGTAGATACGGAGCTTTAGTTGATGTAAAAGCGAACCCTAAACCAAGAAATAGAGTTGAGCTTGAAATTGAAATAGAAGAAGGTGAAGTAGCTACCATCGAAGGCATAAACGTTGTAGGAAACACTACTTATACAGACGATGAACTTTTAAGAGATTTTGAATTAAGTGTGGGCGGTTGGTTTTCTTTTCTAAGTAGTGATAACAAATATTCAAGAGAGAAGCTTAAAGGAGATATAGAAACCTTAACCTCCTATTATAAGGATAGAGGCTATGTAGAGTTTGCTCTATCCAGTTCACAAGTAAGTATTACTCCAGATAAGAAATCGGTGTATATAACATTAAATATCGATGAAGGACTTCCATATAAAATAGATAAGATCAGCCTAACCGGAGACCTTCCTGTAGACGAAGAAATTTTAAGACCGCTAATTCTACTTAAAGAGGGAGATACCTATTCTCAGTTTTTGATAACCGAAACAGAAGAAATTTTTACTAATATATTAGGCAATGAGGGCTACAGTTTTGCAGAAGTTAAGGGAGTTCCTGATCTCAACGAAGAAACTGGAGGGGTTGAACTCACTTTCTACATAGATCCGCAGCAAAGAACATATGTTAGAAGAATCGTCTTTAAGGGAAATCAACGTACCCATGATGTTGTCTTAAGAAGAGAAATGCGTCAGATGGAGGGTTCATGGGCTTCAAATTTATTAATCGAGAACTCCAAGCTAAGACTCGAAAGATTGGGCTTTTTTAAGGAAGTGGAATCTGAAACTGTCCCGGTTGCAGGAGTCAATGATCAGGTCGATGTTGAATTTACTGTAGAAGAAGAAGTTTCAGGAAGTATAGGAGGAAGTTTCGGTTATTCGTCTTGGGGATTAATGCTTGGTTTAAATTATTCAGAAAACAATGCTTTTGGAACTGGTAAAAGAGTAAATATAGGTATCAACGACAGTAATTGGCGAAAAAGTTATTACTTTGATTATGGAGATCCGTATTACAACATTGATGGGGTTAGCAGAGGGTACAGCGTTTTCTTCAATGAATCAGATTATGGTAATTACAATATTGCAGCCTATACCTCAGACTCTTATGGAGCAGGTATACAGTTTGGGCTACCTATAAGTGACATTGAAAGGATTGGGCTAAATTTAAGATACGAAAGTACATCAATCGATGTAGGTTCTATGTCTGCCTCTCAAATCTTAGATTTTACTGCTTCGGAAGGAAATGAATTCGAAGCTTTAAAGAGTCAAATCGTTTGGTCTAGAGTCACCCTTAACAGAGGTATCTTCCCTACAGCAGGTACATCACAATCAGTTGGCTTTGAATTGGCAGTTCCAGGAAGCTCAATCACTTACGCGAGAGCCACTTACAGAACTAGATACTACAGGCCTATATTCGGTGGAAAATTTATTTTAGGGCTAAGGGGCGAGATTGGAGCTCTAGAACCTTATGGAGATACTCAAGTAGCACCTTTTTATGAGCATTTTTATTCCGGAGGAATTACCTCAGTCAGAGGCTTTAAAGCTAACACTTTAGGACCAAGAGCTACTCAGTCAGAGTTTATTCTAGATGCTGAAGGCAATCCGGTGCTAGATGAAAGCGGTCAACAAATTTACAACCCCTATTACGGCTATAGTCGTAATGATGATAGATCCATTGGAGGAGCTTACTTAATTGAAGGTGGGTTTGATTTTATTTTTCGTCTACCTTTTCTTGAAGATCAAAGATCAGTTCGTACCTCATTTTTTATAGATACCGGTAATGTTTTTGCTCAGGATTGTGGAGATGCAGGCGATGTAAATTGTAGTGAGCTTGATTTTGGAGAACTGAGATATTCTTATGGATTAGGTATAACTTGGATTACCCAATTAGGGCCCATGTCCTTAGCACTGGCTAGTGTTGGAAACGAGGGTCCTTTAGACAGAACAGAAGGGTTTCAATTTGAAATAGGAACACAATTTTAAAGATTAGCTGGCTAGAGTAGCCCTTTAAACGGTAAACTGCGCCACTAAGTTTAGATTTAAAGCCGAATGAGGAGAGATTATGAACTTAAATAAATCACTAATGGTACTACTAGCTTCAATGCTTATACCATTTTCACTTCAAGCAGAAGAAATAGAAGTAGGCTCCATTGCTGTTATAGATGTAGAAGTTGCCATATACGGAACAGAGGCTTCCAAGCAAGCCTTTGAAGAACTTGCAGCTAGCAAGGAATGGAAAGAAGTAGAAGAAGATCTAAAACTAAAGATTAATGAAGCCAATGAAATACAAGACAAACTTCAAAAGGAAGGCCCGACTATGTCCGATGAAGAAAAGGTCGAAGCCCAAAAAAGATTAAATTCTCTCAGTCAAGATGCCAATTTCCTCAATCAGAAATTGACGGCAATGAGAAACGAGTTAATGCAATTGATTCAAAATGAACAAGCCCCAAAATTCCAAAAGGTTGTTTCAGAATTGATGAGAGCAAAAGGAATAAAAATACTTTTACATAGACAATCTGTTCTTGGTTTTGATACTGGAGACCCTACTCTTAATCTGACACCTGAAATAACTGAGCTACTCAATCAGACAGAAGAGTAATTTTATTTTGTGTCTTCAAAAAAAAGTATAACTTTAGGTGAGCTTGCAAAAAAACTTGATGCAAAGCTAATCGGTGATTCGGAGTTACAAGTAAATGGGATAAAAACTCTTATGGAAGCTAACCAAGACGAGGTTAGTTTTCTTTCAAGAAGCCAGTACAAAAAACAGCTTAATTCAACAAAAGCTGGTGCAGTAATAATTAGCGACAAAGACAAAGACCTAGGCAAGGGCAATCTTATTGTTGGTAAAGATGCTTATCTTCTTTATGCCAAAGCTACACAAGTTTTCAAAGAAATAAATCAAGAAAAACAACAACAAGGTATCTCAAAACTAGCTGATATCTCTTCCTCAGCCAGACTTAGCCCCAATGCAACCATCGGCTCTTTTTGCAAAATTTCGGATAATGTTGAAATTGGAGACCATGTAATAGTAGGCCCTGGAGCTGTAATAGGTGAATCAACTAGTGTAGGAGACAGGTCAATCATACAAGCTAATGTTTCAATTTATCATTCAGTAACAATCGGAGAAGATTGCATTATCCATGCGGGATCGGTAATAGGGTCAGATGGGTTGGGGTTTGCAAGAGACGGAGAGGACTGGGAAAAAATAGAACATTTAGGTGAAGTGATCTTAGGCAACAATGTAGAGGTTGGTTCTAATTGTTCTATAGATCGTGGATCTGCAGGTAATACCATGCTGGATGATCAAGTGAAACTCGATAACAATGTCCATTTAGCTCACAATGTTCATCTAGGAAGATCAACAGTAATTGCTGCTAATACAGCCATAGCAGGAAGTACAACACTTGGGAAAAACTGCACTGTTTCAGGAACTTGTGGCATCATAGATAATCTTGAGATAACAGACTCTGTGCATATAACTGCAGGGTCTCTTGTAACAAAATCTATAACTAAACCAGGAACTTATACATCGGGAACACCTCTAATAGAGCACAGCTTATGGAAACGTAATGCTGTTGCTTTTAAAAAACTTAAAGATTTAATCAAGAAATAACACATGGAAAAAATAATAGATATAGAGGAAATACAGCAGTATTTACCGCATAGGTATCCATTTTTGCTCGTTGATAGAGTGGTTGAACTAGAGTTAGGAAAGTACATTAAAGCCTATAAGAATGTAACCACAACTGAACCTTATTTTGAAGGCCACTTTCCTGGAAAACAAGTTATGCCTGGTGTCTTAATTTTAGAAGCAATGGCACAAGCTTCGGGGATTCTAGGATTTAAGACAATGAATAAAAAACCAGAGGAAGGTTCAATTTATTATTTTGTGGGTGCGGACTCACTTCGTTTTAAACAGCCTGCTGTCCCTGGAGATCAGATTATTTTAGAGTCTACTGTAATAACCAATAAAAAGGGAATATGGAAATTTGACTGCACAGCTAGTGTCGACGGAGAGGTTATAGGTGAAGCTACTATTCTTTGTGCTGACAGACCTAAATAAAAAAATGCATCATCCTACTGCCATAATTGATCCGAAAGCAAAATTGGATAAAGATGTAGAGGTTGGTCCTTATTGTGTGATAGGGCCTAAAGTGAAAGTAGGTTCAGGTACTATTTTAGAATCACATGTCATACTTAAAGGAAATACGAAAATAGGGAAGAAGAATCATATTTTTCAATTTTCTACAGTAGGCGATAGCACCCCAGATAAGAAGTACAAGGGAGAACCTACAAGACTCATTATTGGAGATGAGAACCAGATAAGAGAGGGTGTTACCATCCACAGAGGAACCGCCCAAGAAAAAGGGGTAACCAAGATAGGTAATAGAAACCTTCTTTTAGCGTATTCGCATGTAGCCCATGATTGTGAGATAGAAGATGACGTTGTTCTAACTAACCAAGCTGCATTAGCAGGAGCAGTTAAGGTAGGAACCGGAGCAATTCTAGCCGGTTACGCTATTGTGCATCAATTCTGTTCTGTAGGTGCTTATAGTTTCTGCGCAATGGGAAGCGCTGTAAATAAGGATATTCCAGCTTTTGTAAGAGTTAGAGGAAATCCAGCTAAACCCTATGGAATAAATACTGTTGGCTTAAGGAGAATAGGCTATTCTAAAAGAGCTATAGAAGCATTAAGATCAGCCTATCGATCAATATACAGAAAAAATCTGACCATTGAAGAAGCTTTAAAAGAATTAAGACCATCAGCACAGAAACACAAAGAAGTTAAATTATTTAGTCAAACTATAAGAAAATCCACGCGTGGTATTGTTCGTTGATGTCTTCCAACATCGATAGCAAAGAAAATAAAAAAATTAAAATAGCTCTTGTTGCCGGTGAGGAATCTGGAGATCAACTGGGAGCTTCTCTTATCAAAGATCTTAAACAGATTTTTCCTTCTTCCTCTTTCATTGGTGTGGGAGGAAGCAAAATGCAACAAGAGGGTCTAGATTCTTTTTTTGAGATGAAAAAGATATCTGTCATGGGAATCTTTGAACCGCTTATGAAGATCTCAGAACTGCTAACATTAAGAAAAGAGCTCAAAGAATATCTTTCTGTACAAGCTCCAGATATCTTTATCGGCATAGATTCTCCTGATTTTAATTTAGCCATTTCAAGGCATTTAAAAATGCAAAAGATAAAAACAGTTCAATATGTTAGTCCTTCTATCTGGGCTTGGAGAAAGGGTAGGATAAAAACTATAGAAAAATCTGTTGATAAAGTTCTAACTTTATACCCTTTTGAGCTTCTTGCTTACAGTGAATCTCCTTTAGAGGCTTCTTTTGTTGGCCATCCTTTAGCTCATAAAATCCCAACGGATTTTAATAAAAAAGAGATAAGAAATAGTAAATTTCATATAAACAAAGAAAAAATGATTGCTTTATTACCCGGTAGTAGGAAATCAGAAGTGAAAATGATCGGAGAGGTTTTATTAAAAACAGCCAAATTAATTAAAGACTTAGAAGAAGATGCCTGCTTCTTTATGCCTTTAGCTGATATAGGACATAAAGAATTGATTCCTAATTGGGAAGATTACCCTTGGGTAAAATTCTCTGAAAAAAACGCGCAAGATGTTCTTGCAGCCTCTCATTTAGGCATAGTAACTTCTGGAACAGCGTCTTTAGAAGCTGCACTTTTTAAAACACCAGTAATAGTTGTGTACAAAACAAGTTGGATCACCTATTTGTTGGTTAAACCGCTCTTAAGGATTAAACAATTTTCTTTACCCAACCTTTTGGCAGGAAGTTCTATTCTTCCAGAACTACTTCAATATGAAGTGACAGATAAAAATCTTTTTAATGCATACAAAGATCTAGAGAACAATAGTGGTCATCATGCAATCGCAGCTTTTGAAAAGATTCACTCGGAGCTTAAAGCTGATGGTCCCGATACTGCAGCCAAGGTTATTGCTGAGATGATTTGAAATTTATAGCTGGAGTAGACGAAGCAGGTAGAGGGCCTTTAGCAGGGCCTGTTGTAGCAGCAGCAGTTATATTACCAAGAAACTATTCATTCAATGAATTAGCTGATTCTAAGTCTCTATCAGAAAAACAAAGGAGAGAGTTATACTTTCTTATAAAGGAGAAAGCCTTGTCATGGAACACTGCTTTTATTTCATCAAAGAAGATAGACAGCATAAATATTCTACAGGCTACTCTCTTAGCTATGAAAAAGGCTGTGGAAGGTCTAAAAATAAAACCGGATAAAGTAGTTATTGATGGTATTAGTAAGCCTGATCTGCATGTACCTTCTACTACAATAATCAAAGGTGATACAAAGCATAAAAGCATAATGGCAGCTTCAATCATAGCTAAAGTAACAAGAGATGAGTTCATGAAGAAATTAGATAAAAAATTTCCTCAATATGGATTTTTAAAGCACAAAGGTTACCCAACAAAATTGCATTTCAATGCGCTAGAAATGTATGGACCTTGTGAGCAACATAGAGCATCATTTAGGCCATTAAAAGATAAATAATTTTGATTATGCAACCACAGGATTTTGTTCATTTACATTTACACTCTGAGTATTCATTGTCAGATGGAATCATAAGAATAGAGGATCTAATAGATCGTTCTTCTGAATACAATTTTCCAGCTGTCGCATTAACAGATTTAACCAACCTTTTTGGACTTGTTAAGTTTTATCGGATAGCAAGGGAGAAGGGTATAAAGCCTATAGTGGGTTGTGAAATAAGATTGATTAAAGATGAAGGAAGTAATGGTGCGCCGTTTGTTTTATTAGTTAAAAACAAAAAAGGTTATACCAATTTAACGAAACTGGTTTCTAAGGCTTACATAGAGGGACAAGAAACAGGAAACCCACTGGTTAAGATAGAGTGGTTAGCAGATTATTCGGAAGGACTAATTGCTTTATCTGGCGGACAAAATGGGCATATTGGGCAAGCTCTTTTATTGAAAAATAATAATTTAGCTAAGAAGAGAGTAGATTACTTTAAAAAAATTTATGGAGATGATTTCTTTATAGAGGTTCAAAGAATAGGCAGGGAAGATGAAGAGCAGTACAACCTTTCAGCCGTAAATTTAGCCGAAGAATTAGCTATACCAATAGTCGCTACAAATGATGTTAGATTTCTTAGTCCGATAGATCCAGATGATGAAAGCCCCTCTGATTTTGAAGCACATGAAGCAAGAGTTTGTATACAAAAAGGAGAGGTTTTATCTGATTCTACAAGAACAAAACATTATCTAGAAGATCAATACTTCTCTTCTACTGAAGAGATGATTGAAAAATTCTCTGATATACCGGAAGCTATAGAAAATACAGTCTTAATCTCAAAAAAATGTAATCTGGAATTAGAATTGGGAGAGTTTTACCTACCTGATTTCGAAGTTCCTGGAGAAATTACCACTAAAGAACATTTAAGAAAGAAAGCTACAGAAGGCTTAAAAACAAGGTTTAACGAGATCTCTAAATCAGTTAATTTTTATGAAATCGATGAAAAGATTTATATGGAAAGATTAGAGTACGAATTGGACATGATATGTAAGCTTGGATTTGAGGGATACTTTCTTATTGTCGCTGATTTTGTAAATTGGGCTCAAAAAAATGAGATTCCAGTAGGTCCTGGTCGTGGTTCAGGTGCGGGTTCTATTACTGCCTATGCTTTGGGTATAACGGCAATAGATCCAATTAAGTACGATTTACTTTTCGAAAGATTTTTAAATCCAGATAGGGTAAGTAATCCAGATTTCGATATTGATTTCTGCATGGAAGGCAGAGATAAAGTTCTTGAATATGTAACAGAAAAATATGGCAAAGACTCAGTGGCTCAAATAAGCACAAGAGGCACTATGGCAGCAAGAGCTGTTTTACGCGATGTTGTTCGGGTTCTAGGAAAACCCTATGGTTTTGGAGACAGATTAGCTAAGGCAATACCAGATGTACTAGGTATCTCTTTAGAGGATGCTTATAAGGAAAAGGAATTTAAGGAGCTTATAGACGCAAATGAAGAGAGCAAAGAGGTCTTTGATATGTCTCTAAAATTAGAAGGACTATCAAGAAGTGTTGGCACGCATGCAGCCGGAGTTGTTATTGCGCCTACTGCTTTAACAGATTTTACACCGCTTGTAGTTGATCAAGAAAGAGGAACTGTAGCTACACAATTTGATATGGGGGATGTTGAGTCTGCTGGGTTAGTTAAATTTGATTTTTTAGGTTTAAAAACTTTAACCGTAATAGATCGATCACTGAAAAGAATAAATCAAAAAAGAAAGAAAGAGCCTATAGATATAAATAATCTACCCTTAAATGATAAAGAGACCTTCAAGCTTCTTCAAAGAGGTCTAACAACAGGAGTTTTTCAGCTTGAATCGCGAGGAATGAAAGAATATCTGAAACAGTTAAAACCAAATGACTTCGAAGACATAGTTAGCATGAATGCTCTTTATAGGCCAGGTGCACTGGGCATGAATATGGTGGATTCGTATATTGATAGAAAACACGGACGTGAAGAAGTAACTTATGGCCATGAATCTGTAAAGAAGGTTCTGAGTTCGACTTATGGAGTCATTGTCTATCAAGAACAAGTGATGCAAATTGCACAAGAGCTGTCTGGCTTTAGCTTAGGTCAAGCCGATATCTTAAGAAGAGCAATGGGAAAAAAGAAAAAAGATGAAATGGAAAAAATGCGAAAGGATTTTATTGATGGCGCAGTAAATAAAAAAGTAAATAAAAGGTATGCAGAAAATTTATTTGATCAAATAGAACAGTTTGCTGGATACGGGTTTAATAGATGTCATTCTGTGCCTTATGCCTTAATTGCTTATCAGACAGCTTGGTTAAAAGCGCATTATCCATCTGAGTTTATGTCTTCAACACTTTCAGCTGAACTAGATTCTACTGACAGAATACAAATGTTTGTTGATGATTGTCGTTCAATTGGATTACAAGTTCTTAAACCAGATATTAATTTAAGTTTTTTTGAATTTCAGGACCTTGACGAAAAAACTATTCTTTATGGATTGGGTGCAATTAAAGGTATCGGTGAATCCTTAGTTAACTCAATTATCAGTGCAAGAGAGAGAGGCCCATTCAAAGATTTTTATGATTTCTGTATAAGAGTGGGTAGTAATAGACTCAATAAGAGAGCGCTAACTACTTTAATAGGGTCCGGAGCGATGGACTCTATAGGAGATAGAAAAAAACTTTATAATTTAATTGATCCTGTTTTAAAGAAAGCTGAACAATCCCAAGAACGTTCTGAGAGCCAAATACAAGACTTGTTTAGTGATGATCTTAGTGAAGAGAAAGAAATAGATTTAAAAGGTAGGAAAGAAGAAGACTTTGATATCCTTGCTAATGAATGGAGTTCCCTGGGCTTCTATTTAGAATCACACCCGATTGAAGGAAAGAGGGAAGAAGTTAGAAAAATGTGTGGGCTATTCATATCCGAGCTTGAAGAAGCGACTCACAAACAAAGAGTTGCCGGAATGCTAATGCATTTAAACGTTAGACAGGGAAGGCATGGACGATATGCTTTTGCTACTTTAGATGATTCAACAAGCAGATTAGAAATTTCAGTTTGGTCTGAAGCATTTGATACGTACAGGAGCGTCTTAAAGAAAGGACAAATAATAGTAGCTGAAGGGGTGATTGAAAAAGACAGCTATTCCGGTGACAAAAATAACCCTTCGTACAAGATGGTGGCAGAAAGAATTCTTTCATTTGATCAAGCACGAAAAGAGTTTATAAAATTCATTAAAATCTCTGTTAATAAGGACTTTAAAGAAGTCGATTACTTAACTTCTCAGTTAAGAGAGATGTCTTCTAATGGCTCAGGAAGCCCCGTAGTTATTTCTTACTCTGGAGATAAAGCTAGAGCTGATATTAAATTACCTGAAGAGCTAACAGTTAATGTAGACGATGCCTCTTACAGATCTTTAGAAAGCATATGTGGAAAGGGTAATGTTCATTTGGTGTATTATGCTCGACCTCATATTCATTAATGCATTGTTATGTCCAACGATTATTTAGACTTTGAAGAACCAATTGGTGCTTTGGAGAATAAGATTCAAGAATTGCAATCTTCTGATCAGACGCAAGGGCAAGACTTGAAGAAGGAAATATCGAAACTCAATGACTCTATTATTAAATTAACTGAACAAATCTACAAAAATTTAAACATCTGGCAGTGTGTTCAAGTAGCCAGACACCCTCAAAGACCGCATTTTATAGATATTGTAGATAAGATTTGTACAGATTTTGATGAGCTTCATGGAGATAGGCATTACGGAGATGATAAGGCTGCTATAGAAAAGCTGGAAGGCTAATGAAATTAGCTGAACAATTTGGCTTACCAGTGGTAACACTAGTTGATACCCCTGGGGCTTACCCAGGAATAGATAGTGAAGAAAGAGGTCAAAGTGAAGCTATAGCTAATAACTTATTGCTTATGTCTTCACTTAGAACCCCTTTACTTGTAAATATCATAGGCGAGGGAGGATCTGGAGGAGCTTTGGCCATAGCCGTAGGTGACCACATTTCTATGATGAAATATGCTACTTATTCTGTTGCTTCTCCTGAAGCTTGTGCGTCAATAGTTTGGCGTGATGCTGAAAAGGCCTCTGATGCTGCTGAGGCTATGCTTATGGATGCTGAGAGCATATTGAAGTTAAAACTAATTGATGAAATCATCGATGAACCTTTGGGGGGTGCGCACAGGAATCCAGATCAAGCTGCTCTTATGTTAAAAAAGTCAATAATTGATAATCTAGATAATTTAAGAACAAAACCTATTTCTTCTCTCTTAGAAACCAGATACAAAAGGTTAATGTCTTATGGGCATAAGTAGAACATGTTTGTTCCAGATAACTTAAGAGAAATTAATTTAGAGAATTACAGTCGAATTGCAGTAGCTTTTTCTGGAGGCTTAGATTCTTCAGTTCTATTGCATAGTTTGGTTAGCATTCCGGAATTCAAGGAAAGAGTCTTTGCAATACATGTAAATCATGGCTTAAGCCCTAATAGTAAATCTTGGATTAAACATTGTGAAAAATTTTGTAGTGTTTTAGGAGTAAATTTTATTCCATTAACAATTGAGTTAGAGAACTCAAAGACCAATGAAAATATTTTAAGACAAGCACGTTACGAAGCATTTTTTTCTTGCTTAGAAAAGGGTGATGTTTTGTGTACAGCCCATCATCAAGACGATCACATTGAGACAATTTTATTTAGGATTCTAAGAGGGACAGGCATTAAAGGTCTAGCAGGAATAGAGAAATATTCTCAAATTGAAGGTATTGATCTTATAAGGCCACTAATAAGTTATTCTAAGAAAGACCTTTTAGATTATGGGAATAAATTTAATGTTAACTGGATAGAAGATGAGTCTAATGAAGATTTATCGATTTCAAGAAATTTTATCCGAAAAAAAGTTATTCCAAACTTGAAGAACGACAATTGGCCTGAATATAAGAATTCAATTTCTTACTTATCAAGTAAAGCAAAAGAAGCTAATGAAATTCTAGATGAAATAGCTTTTCTAGATTTAAAGAGATGTGCCTCTGAATCTCTTGATAGGCTTTCAATACTTAAAATAAAAGAGCTAAGTCATGCAAGGGCAATGAATGTTCTATTTACTTGGCTAGGCATTAATACTCATCTTGGTGTATCCAACAAAATAACTGATCAAGTTTACAAGAGCATTGTTCTTGCCAGTGAGAACTCTAATCCTGTTGTTACTTTTGGAAAAAGAGGGGAAAGTGGATCATTTCAAATTAGAAGGTTTAATAATTTTCTTCGTCACTTGCCTTTAACTGAAACAGAAACATTGAGTAATAAGAAGGTTTGGAAATGGAATACAAATAATCCTTTGGAGCTACCAACTGGAACCCTTTCTATGCAGTTAAGTTTAGGTAAAGGTATTTCTACTCAGTTAACTGAGCCTGGTATTTCTATTAAAGGAAGGATTGGAGGAGAAAGGTGTAAACCAGAAGGTAGATCTAAATCTCAAAAATTAAAAAAACTTTTTCAAGAATATAGGGTGCCTCCCTGGGTAAGAGACAGGATACCTCTAGTATATGTAGGAGATCAGTTAGCTGCAGTTTCTGATTTGTGGGTTTGCGAAGAGTTTGTAGCTAAAAAAGATGAAAGAGGAATCGTATTAAGCTGGGCAGATAATCTTGATAATCAATGAGTCTAATTCAGTCTGCAGATGTAACTTCAGTTTCTGCATTTTGACTTTCTAACTGAGCTCTTAATTCTTTATGTTTTTCTTTTGTTAAAGGATAAAACCATGTTAAGAAAAGTGCTGGAACAAAAAAAGCAGCGCATCCAAGACAATAATAAACTCTTAATGCAAGCATTGCTGAGTCAGTATTTTCAGTACCGGGAACAAAGCCTGAAAAGTCTACTAATATGGCTGCTGCCCAAACAGCAATCATTGCTGAAACCTTTGCTATCATTCCATTTAAGGCAAAGAAAGTACCTGCTCGTCTGCCACCCGTCTTAAGAGAATCTAGATCTACTACATCAGCAAGCATAGAGGCAGGAAGAAATTGTAGTCCACCAAAACAGAATCCTTTGATAAGGAATAAAGCATGGAATTGATTAAAATCTCCTCTTTCTAGAAAGAAACATAAAAAACTAACTGTACCTGTTCCTACGAGAGTAATACAAAAAGCTTTGTGCTTACCTAAAGTTTTCCCCAGCCAGAGCCAAAAAGGTATACCTATTAATCCAGCTATAAAGTATCTGGCATAAGACGCTCCTACAGTTTCAATTCCAATAACGTCTCTAACAAACCATAGAGATAAAGTATTTCTAAATGACTCTCCTGCTATAACTAGGAATATGATTAATAAAATCCTTATAAGAAGCGGGTTCTCTGCAGCATATTTAAGACCTTCAACTAAAGGAATCTTTTTTTCTACTTTAGGCATTGGATCCGGAACTTTCCAAAGTGCCAACCCAGCGAATATTGGTAACAAAATGACAATACCTAATCCCATACTGGCCAGGATGTCAGTCATTTTTCCGGATGTTGAAAAATCTTGAAAAATAAATATAGCCGCTAGCATTCTTTTGATAGAGTCAGAAAAACTAATTCCTTGTCCTGAAACTTCTATCGCAAGAGGTATTAGGGCTGAAATCAATAAACCAATTAGGGTCCATCCCTCTCTTCCACCAACAACTCTAGATCTCTGGTGGTAGTCAGGTGATATTTCAGCTCCCCAAGCACCATAAGGAATACCAATTATTGTTGAACCTAGATACATGAGCATCATCCAAATAACAAAGTAGGCGATTGAAACTTCAGTTCCAGGTATAAATAACTTATATATGGCTAGCATCATCAAAGGAACACCTAGAATAATCCAGGGCTTCCTTCTTCCGATTGGTGTTCTTGTAGAATCACCTAATTGACCAAGAATTGGATCGGTAATGACGTCAGTGAATCTCGCAATTAAAAGTATATTAGCAATTATATAAAGTGGAATGCCGACGACTTCAGAATAGAAAGGAATTAACCAGATAGCTATAGGATAGCCAATCATAGCGAGTGGAGTAGCTAATCCTCCATAAGCTAAAATATTTCCTCTTGTAACTGATGATAAAGAAGTCATCCTTTCCCCCTTAGAAGGGTAATTAGACTATATTGAAAAAAGAGTTTTAGCTAGAAGATATTTTATTTAATCCGCTAATAACTGAAAGTAAGCTTGCAATCACTGTATTTGCATGCATTCCTACTCCCCATGAAGATTTCCCCTCACTTTGTATTTCTATATAAGCTACAGCTTTCGCATCAGAACCGGTGCTTACAGCATGCTGGTGATAATCTGAAACCTTGACTGATAAATCCAGATCTTTTTTTAAAGCATTAATAAATGCATCTATTGGGCCATTGCCAACTCCATCTATAGAATACTCTTCCTTGTCTTTAAGCAGTTTTACTTTAATAAGGTCCTCTTGTAATTTATTTTTCGAAGAAGATTCAATTTTATGTTCAATAAAATTAAAACCCTCACCATCGTTAAGGTATGTGTTTTGAAAAGTTTCCCAAATTTCAGAAGCGGTTATCTCTTTACCAGTTTCATCAGTTATCTTTTGAATGATTTGGCTGAACTCAATCTGTAGTCTTCTTGGCATGCTCAATCCATGGTCTCTCTCTATCAAGTACGCCACTCCACCTTTACCCGATTGACTATTAACTCTAACTACTTCTTCGTAGGTTCTTCCAACGTCTGAGGGATCTATTGGTAAATAAGGAACTTCCCACAAAGGATTGTTTGTATCTCTCATAGAATCAAATCCTTTTTTTATAGCATCTTGATGGGATCCTGAAAATGCAGTAAAAACCAGATCTCCAGCATAAGGATGTCTCGGATGGACTGGAAGTTGGTTACAGTACTCCACTTCTCTCATGATTGGGTTGATGTCAGAAAAATCTAAATGAGGATCTATGCCTTGGGTTAGCATATTTAAGGCTAAAGAAACTAAATCTACATTTCCTGTTCTCTCGCCATTACCAAATAGTGTGCCTTCAATCCTATCGGCACCTGCTAGCACTCCCAACTCAGTAGCTGCGACAGCTGAACCTCTGTCATTATGGGGGTGAAGGCTGACTAACACATTTTCTCTACCTTCAAGATTCCTACACATCCATTCAATTTGATCTGCGTAAATATTTGGTGTTGCTAGTTCAACGGTTGCTGGTAGGTTAATGATTGATTTTTGATCAGGCGTAGGTTGCCAAATGTTATTAACAGCATTACAAACTTCTGCTGCGTATGGAAGCTCTGTTCCTGTAAAGCTTTCAGGACTATATTCAAACCGCCAATTTGTCTCAGGCTGTTTAATAGAATTCTCTAAAACCCACCTGGCACCATCTTCTGCAATCTTTTTTATGCCTGTCTTATCACTTTTAAAAACAACGCGCCTTTGAACAGTAGAAGTTGAGTTGTATACATGAAGGATGGCATTCTTAGCTCCTTTTAAAGACTCAAAGGTTCTTTCTATTAACTCTTTTCTTGATTGGGTAAGAACCTGGATGAATACATCATCTGGAACAAGATCTTCTTCAATTATTTTTCTTACAAAATCAAAATCAGTTTTAGAGGCTGCAGGAAAACCTACTTCAATTTCTTTAAACCCTATCTCTAAAAGAAGCTTAAACATCCTCAACTTCTTTTCCTCTCCCATGGGTTCTATCAGAGCTTGGTTCCCATCTCTTAAATCCACGCTGCACCATATAGGAGCCTGCTTTATTTGGTTTTCTGGCCAAGTTCTGCCTTCCAACTCTATTTGCTCAAAAGGTTGATACTTTGAAATGGCTTCGTTTACTACTTTCTTCATTTTTTTATAAGTTTACCTAAAATCCTTCTTTAAGGATGGTATCTTTCGTTTAATTCGAGATATTATTAGAACTAGAGATATATAGAAGGGCCCGGCAAACTCTGCAATACAGAGACCGGGTAAGTAAGTCGTAGGCTTAAAATGTTCAATACATCTAAAAACATGGAAACGCAGTATATATAGGCAATGGTAAGGGTCAAGTTAACTTAAAAAACATTTATATGTCTAAACTAGATTTAAATAAATTAACAAGATTAGGGTACCAGCTTTGGGTCCCAAAAAGATCAGAAACTAGTTCTTCTGAAGAAAACTTAGTTTTTTATGTCCTGGATGATAAAACCTTAATTACTGGTAAGGAGGATGAATTTAAAACCTACCCTAGAATATTGCCGTCTATAAAGAAAATTTTGGGTCAGGCAGACAAAGAAATAAAGCAAATAGACCAAACAGAAACAGTATCTAAAGAATTTAATCTAGTAATAGATTTCTCTCAAGGCTTGTCTTATAAAGCAGCCAAAACCTTAAAATTTGATTCTCTAAAACTTTTAATAAAAGACGGTGCCCTGAAAGAAAGATTTTATAGTGAATTAAGAGGATCAATTGATTTATGAACCAAGTGATGACTCCTAGCTATAGGTATATGAGTGAGACTGATATCGAAGTTAGTAGAGATATAGAAATTAACTCTAACCCTGTCCCCTGGACAGAAAAAAACTTCTTAGATTGCTTGAGAAAAGATTATTACTGCTTAGTTCAAGAAGTTGATCAAGAATTTTCTGGATTTGCTATACAAACTATATCTCTAGATCAATCGCATCTTCTTAACATAGGGATAAAAGAAAAATTTAGAAACAAAGGATTGGGTCAAGAGCTTTTAGAACAGATTGTGCATGCTTCAAAATCCATGGGATGTAAAAAAATCTTTTTAGAAGTAAGGGTCTCTAACAGCCCAGCTATAGAGCTATACAATAAAACAGGATTTAAGAGGGTTTCTATCAGAAAAAATTACTATCGCTTACCTGATGGAAGAGAGGATGCACTGGTGATGTCAAAAAGACTTAAGAAACCTTGGAGATTATTTTAGTTCGTTCCTTCTAACAAATCCTTAACATCAGAAGATATTTGTTCCGGAGTGGTTTGAGGAGAATATCTTTTTACAGTTTGTCCATTTTGATCAATTAAAAACTTAGTAAAATTCCATTTTATTTTCTCTGTTCCCAATAACCCAGGCTTACTAGAAGTTAGGAATCCAAATAATGGGTCAGCAGTAGGTCCTTTTACATCAATTTTTGAAAATATTGGAAATGTAATGCTGTAATTTATGCTACAAAACTCTGAGATTTCTTCTTCTGTACCTGGTTCTTGACTACCAAATTGGTTGCAGGGAAATCCAAGTACTTCAAACCCTTCACCTGAATATTCCTCATAAAGTTCCTGCAAACCCTTGTATTGTGGGGTAAATCCACATTTACTGGCTGTATTAACTATTAAAAGGGCTTTCCCCGAATAGTCGGATAGGCTGACTTCCTCTCCATTTAAATTCTTGCAAGAAAAGTTATAAATATTTTTTATTTCATCCATGTCTTTCTTAAATTAGCCATGCCTATTATAGTTTTAGTTCGATAAATTTTCTTGATAAAGATTCAGGAGGAAAACATGGAATATAGAAAATTAGGAAATACCGATCTAGACGTAAGTCTTATTTGTTTAGGAACTATGACTTGGGGTCAGCAAAATACTGAAGCTGAGGGACACGAACAAATGGACTACGCCCTTGATAGAGGAATTAACTTTTTTGACACTGCAGAAATGTACTCTATTCCCCCGATGGCTGAAACTCAGGGGAGTACTGAAAAAATTATTGGAACTTGGTTTAAAAAAAGTGGAAATAGAGAAAAAGTTATTTTGGCTTCTAAAGTTGCTGGTAGAGGCAGAATGGATTGGATCAGAGGTGAAGAAACAAAGCTGGATAGAGAAAATATAGAAAAAGCGGTGGAAGAAAGTTTGAAAAGACTACAAACAGATTACATAGATGTTTACCAATTGCATTGGCCTGACCGTCCTATCAATATATTTGGTGGAGGTTTGGGTTATAAGCACATCGAAAGTGAAACTATAGAAATCTCAGAAACTTTAAATGTATTAAATGATCTAGTTAAACAAGGGAAAATAAGGTATGTGGGTTTGTCTAATGAAACCCCATGGGGAGTATCTGAATTCTTAAAGTTCTCAGATTTAAATAATTTACCAAGAATTGTTTCTGTTCAAAATGCTTACAATCTTCTTAACAGAACCTATGAACAAGGATTATCAGAATTTTATTTCAGATCTTCCGTAGGACTCTTAGCCTACTCCCCTATAGCTCAAGGGTATTTAAGTGGCAAGTACTTAGATGGTGCTAGGCCAGAAGGAGCTCGTACTACTTTGTTTGAAAGAGGGCAAAGATATGAGACAAAACATGCAGAAGGGGCAATTAGGGCCTACGTAAATTATGCTAAAGAGAGACAAATTGATCCCTCCGTATTTGCCAATGCTTTTGTTAATTCAAGAAAATTTGTTACCTCTAACATTATAGGTGCTACCAACATGGATCAGCTTAAATTAGCGATAGATAGTTACGAAGTACAATTAACAGATGAAGATTTTAAGAAAATTGATGAAATTCATTACCGTTCACCCAATCCTTGTCCTTAATTAGATTAAAGGGTTAATTCTTCTTCATAAAAAATGAATAAGGAGAGATTAATAAACACTCTATTGGTATTAGGGGTTTTTATTGGTATCTCCTTAGCTCTTTTTTCTTCTATACGAGATACAAACTTCGATGACAGTAGAGACTGGGCTGCTAGAGTAGGCGGTGCTGAAATTAGTAAGGAAAAATACCTTTTACAATTGGACGGCCTAAATTCAGATAAAAGGGTACCTTTAAATAAAGAAGACAAGGCTTTTGTTCTAGAAAGAATGATTGAAGAGGAGTTGCTTATTCAAAGAGCAAAAGATTTAGGACTATTCTCAACGAATACAATGATCAGAGGAACAATAGTTCAACAAATGATAAACATGGTTATTTCAGAAAACTCTCTCGATATAGTTTCTAATTCAGAGTTAGAAAGTTTTTATAAGGAGAATAAAGGTTTTTTTACCAATGCGGACAGGTTGAGGTTGAAGCAAATTTACTTTTCAGAAGAAAAGGGCACCGCACTTGAAAGGGCCGAAAACTTCTACTTAGAACTTATTCAGGGAAAAAAGGCAGATCAGATTGATGCAGAAGGCGATAAAAGTGCTTTAGAGATACCAGATACATTAATGACTTTAGCTAAGGTAAGGGAATATATAGGACCATCTTTAATGCAAGTAGCAAAAATGCTTCAACCAGGAGAATTTACCGCTCCTAAAAAGGTTATTGGTGGCTATAAAATTATTATCTTATTAGAAAGGAGAGATGCTTCACCACCAAAATTTGAATTTATAAGAGAAAGGGTTAAATCTGAATATCAAAAGAGAAAAGATGATCAAGCGTTAAGAGATTATTTAAATAAATTGAAGAAAAGGTATGAGATCGATCGCAATTCAGAGATTTAAATTTAAGATCTCTCTCATAATTTTTGCTCTCCTTTTACTTGCTCTGTCTTTAGATTTATCTTCACATCAAAGGAGTGAGTCTTACTCAAAATGGGTAGTTGAGAAACAAGGGAATGAAAGCCTCATAAGTATTGCATTTACTATTAGATTATCCAATCTCAACAGATTAGAGGGGCCTTTAATAGGAGAGTGGCAGAAAAGAGTTTCTGATAAAATCAGTTCATCATTTTCGACCAATACTGAATGTTCTGTTGAAGAAAAACCGATATCCGTTACTTCAAAACAAGATGATATTTTTAGGATCTCTTGGTCTTTATTATGTTCATCCGAATTAGAAAAGATCAATACCACTATCTTTTTTAACCAAGATCCGACTCATTCTCATATAGCTAGATATATTTATAGCT
>LUMK01000033.1_pt1 | contig 29007 bp, 28 predicted proteins | sample 729981 | NCBI WGS metagenome assembly LUMK01 (sample SAMN03860265, study PRJNA289734) | marine metagenome | biome: seawater column; feature: ocean; material: water; isolation source: Red Sea water column Station 22 - depth 200m | place: Saudi Arabia: Red Sea | collected 2011-10-15 | depth 200 m
ATTCCAACTCTATCCAAATCAACTCTTACTTTAACAATTGTTCCATCTTCAAGCTTAAATGAGACAAAATCATTTTTCAATCTATCAAACTCAAGCATTTTAAATTCAATTTTTTCTGGTTTCTGACTCATCTAAATCACACTAGTATAGATAACTTGCAAGTTTGATTTGTTCTTCCGTAGTAATAATATTTTTTGATGCAAGCAAATCTAACAAATCTTTGATTAGTGTTTTTGTTTCTTCAGAAACACCTCCGGCAGAACCTTTATCACCAGGAGGACCTGGTGGGCCTCTTGAACCTGGAGGACCCATTACACCCTTATCTCCAGGTGCACCCATTTCACCATTAGGACCAGGTGGACCTGATAATCCACGTTCACCTTGAGGACCTTGAATTCCCTGTGGACCCATAGGACCTGACTCACCAGGTTTGCCTGATAATCCACGTTCACCTTGAGGACCAAGTGTACCTTGAGGACCTTTATCACCACGACTACCGGGAGGACCTGTAATACCTTTCTCGCCAGGTGGACCTGTTGGACCCTGAGGACCTTTATCACCACGACCACCAGTAGAACCGGTAATGCCTTTATCGCCAGGAGGGCCTTGAATACCTTTGTCACCAGGAGAACCAGGTGGACCTGTTGGACCTGTTGGACCTTTTTCACCCCTATCGCCAGGAATGCCAATTGGACCAGTTATACCTTTATCGCCCCTCTCACCTTGTAAACCACGACCTCCACGTGGTTTTTGTACATACTCTTTTACAATTCGTCTTGGTTTTGGTGTTTGTTGTGTTTTATCACTTTTGGGCGGAGTTTTTACTTGTTTTACTTCTTGAGATGTATTAAATTCAAACGTAGTATGAGTAGATGAAAACAAGTCTCTTACCGTAATCCATATAGAATCTAATCTGAATACACTATCAGGAATTGGATTTAAACTACTACCTAATGTTTCAGAAAAATTTCCCTTAGAAACCTTAAGGTGAAAATCACCTTTCCACAGAGAATCAAATGTTTGATCATCAATACTTTCCTTAGAGGGTTTATCTGCAGTTATAGCAATTTTAACTTCATAAACACCAGAAGAGCCTTCAAATGGAGATTTGCCTGTAATATCGATCGTTTTTGACAACAGTCATTCTGTCAAGTTGAAGTATTTTTATATTTTTCATAGGAAATTAGATGGGAAAAATCAGGTTTTTCATGAATTATGAAAGAATATTTAACAGGATACATTTCAATACTCCAAATAGGATGAATGAGGAAAAAACAGATAATTCTGATGATATACCGGAATTTTTCTTAGACAAAGAAAAACAGCCAGAATCATCAAAAAGAAGTGTTGGTGAAAGTAAAAGTAAAGAGAAAGGCAAATTATTCAAAAGGCCTGCTTCATTACTAAAGAAATCAACCAAGAAGGAATTAGTGAAAAGTGAAACAAGCCTTGTTGATCCTGATTACAATCGTAAAAAGTTGTTCAGCAAGGGAATAAATCTGATGGCAGATGAAAAACTTGAAGACGCATCAAGAGTATTTGAATTGATCCTGAGAAGCAATCCAAACGATGTTGATGCACTTTTAAAATTGGGTTATTCCAGATTTCACTTGGAAGATTACTCAGAATCTATGAGAGCGTATGATAAAGTGCTAGATATTGATGTAACAAATGCTGATGCATGGAATCTTAAAAGCCTAGTATATTATGAACGAAAAACTTATGCAAAGGCATTAGATTGTGCAGACAAAGCAATCGATTCTGATCCAACATTTGGGATGGCATGGTATAATAGATCATGTTATCTTTCTTTGGAAAACCAAATTCCAGAATCGCTTGACGCACTTGTACGTTCAATTGAAATTGACGTAAAAAATGCAAAGCGTGCTGTTAAGGACAAAGATTTCATGAATGTTAGGTTTGAAGAAGGATTCAAAAGAATAGTTGAAGTTGTGGTAATTGAATCACTTCGACAGGGTTATCATACGCTTGGTTCTATTGTTTGGACTACATTTTTGGATAGTGAAGATGTACTCAAGTGTTTAGATAGATTAATGAAAAAGGGGTTGGTCACAAAACATGAAACAAGAAAAGTATGGAGTACTATAGATACATACGATCTAATTCCAGAAATGGTAAATAAAATTGGAACAACAAAAAGGGGTCTGCTGGGAATTCCAAAAACATCTTTACCAAAACCAGTAAAGAACCTAAAAGAATTGGGAGAAGCCATACAATTGATAAAAACATCAATAGAAGAGGAAGAGTTGGAGAAAACGATCGAGTATTGTAATATATTCATAAACCAAGAAAAATGTGGACAAGAAATGATTGATGAGTATTTAGAGGAACATAGAGAAATTAGATTGTTCAAAATCAGGCTCAAGGATAAGGGTATGGACTTTTTGAAAGACCATAAGAAAAACATGTTAGCAATGTTTGACAATATGGAAATCTCTGTTACAAAGAAACTTAGAGGTGATTGGCCCGCAATTAATTAAGACTATTCTGCAGAAAGATCCCAATAACTTGCATTTTCTTGTTTGCCAATTGGCTTTTCAAGGCTTTTCCACTCCTTAAATGAACGAACATATAGTTTCACGTTTGGAATGCCTATTGATTTTAAAGCATAATATGCTAGCCCCGATAATGTGCCTACACTACCACAATATGTTATAATCTCAGCATTTTCTGGAATTCCTCTATTTTTCAAGAAGTTTCTCATACTTTCTTTTGTTCTCAAAATTTTTCCATCAGTTGCTAGGGTTCTATATGGTATGTTAATTGAACCAGGAATATGCTGTTCTAAAAAATTGAGTCTTTCTCTGTTGTCTATCAGTACAACATTTTCCTTTTCTTTTGCTTTTTCCAAATATTCTGCAGTGGCTATAATGTCAGGTTTCAAATTCAGTGAATGCTTTACAGGTTTTATATTTGGTTTCTCAGTACTTGTTTTAAGCCCCAGTTCTTTCCATTGTGAATAAGTTACTTCAAGTAGTGCAACATTATTGTGTCCAATATATTGAAGCGTCCATGCTACTCTAGAGGCTAAAGCACCAAATGTATCATCATAAACAACAACTTGAGTATCATCTGCAATTCCCATATCTTCAGCCAATTTTACAACACTTTCAGGTGAGTCATCAGACAAAAGATTAGCAAGTGGCAAGTTTACTGCATTAGGAATATGACCCATATTGTAATCTTCCTCACGTCTCACATCTATCAGTCTTAAAGAATCATCTTTGATTTTTGATCTAACAGTATCTACGTCTACAGTTGGGTATGTTATTTCGTTGCTCAAGCTGCACATTCACCTTTACCTGTAATAGTATGATAGCTTGTATCACTTCCATAGTCAGAGTAAAAGTCTGGATCAACATCCTTTGACGGGGGAATAACTAGTGGCGAAAGAACTTTCTTCATATCGCTGACAGATTTTATTTTGGACGATTCATTGCCATGTACAATCCTATCTATCCAAGCAGAAAGTGTATCATTAGGTTGCTTGTTTTTCTTAAAGAGCTCAATGATCTTCAAGATAACAGGAATGGTACGTTTTACGGGCACTCTCATACATATAACACCAAGCATCGATTTATCATCAAATCTTCCTCCCAGAGACATACTATAGTTGGGATACATGTCCTTGCCCACTCTTGCACCTCCTCCAAAAAAACCAATGGTAGCAATTTCATGTTGTCCACAAGAATTGGGACAGCCGCTAATCTTTATTGTTGCATCCCGTAAATCGTTATCCTCATCTAGTTTTAACTCTAAAAATTTGCGTTGAATCTCTTTTGCTAGCCTATGAGAGTTTGTAAGAGCCAAGTTACAAGATGAAGTACCAGAACAGCCAACAGGCGAAGCCATAGTCAGTGAACCTGAATTTGCTAATCCAGCTTCAAGTAATCTAGAGTAAAGCTTTGGTAGTTCACTTTCATGTACGTATCTAAGTATTATATCCTGTGAGAATCCATTTCGTGCAAATCCTTCAGCTGAAAAGTCTTTAGTGATTTCTGCCATAGCACGAAGTTGGTTTGCAGTTATATCACCAGATTCGAGTGTAATAAAAACAGCACTGTACTCTTCCTGTTTTTGTTTGTAGGTAGTGGTCTTCAGCCACCGTGCATAACCATCAGGCACTGAACCATTTTCGCTGGAAACGGAAATTGGTTTTTTGATTTCATTTTGTTTCTGGTTAATGTTTAATCTTACAATAACTGATTGTGTTGCCCTAACAATCGTTCTCTGCTTAAGAACTAGATTTTTGAATTTATCCCAACCCATTTCATCAACTAAATAACGCATTCTGTTTCTTGCCATATTCTTTCTATTACCCATCCTATCAAAAATTTGTAAAACAGCAATTGATGTATACAAAAGATCTTCTTCTAATGTAAAATCTTCAAGCTGATGACCTACAAATGATTTGTTTCCAAGACCACCACCGAGAAATATTTTGAAACCACGTTGATTTTTCCCATCAAGTTCTCTAATTTGAGGAATTAACCCAACATCAGTTATTCTACTCATTCCGTGTTTTTCACAACATGAAAAATTGAATTTGAATTTCCTTGGAAGTGACTGGTTTAGTGGGTTCCTTAAAAGAAATCTTGCGGTTGCAATTGCATATGGTGTTGCGTCAAATCGTTCATCATTACAAACCCCCGACAACGGGCTACACATGACATTTCTAACTGTATTACCACATGCTTCACGTGATGTTAGCCCAACATCCGCAAGCCCATGCATTATCTCTGAAACATCCTCAAGAACAACCCAATGTAACTGAACATTTTCCCTAGTTGATACATGTGCACTGCCAATTGAGTACATCTCACTAAGCTGAGCAATCTTTTCTAGTTGGTAAGGGTAAATCTGACCCGCAGGAATTTTAATTCTAACCATTGCATAATCGTCTGTCATTCTTGTGCCGTATGCACCATGTTGTAGACGAAAACGCCTAAAATTGTCATGATCAATTTTACCCTGTCGGTAAAGCTTTACCGTTTGGGCAAAGTTATCAGCTTCCTCTCTTCGTGACCAATCAATTTTTGGCTTTTTAGAAGCCGATTTTGATGGTCTTAGCTGTTGCGCCATCTTTTGTACTATAATTAAACAACGGATATAAATTTATGACAACAAGAATTTTGACCAACCTAATGAATTATCAAGTTGTAACTTGCCTGATAATAAATTCCCATTAGTGCTGCCTAATTTTTACCTAAGAAAAACTATTAAGCGCTTGTAATGGTGTGTTTTTGTGCAAGAATCTGTTAATGAGCAACGACCAGGAAAAATTTTTGCTGATGCAAAAGAAGTTGAAATAACGCGTGCAATTGCTGAGGAATTCTACTCTGTTTTACAAGAAAGAGCTGAATGCGATGTGATAATTATTGGCGCAGGACCTGCTGGACTTACAGCTGCACGCGAATTATCATTAATGGGATACAAAATTTTAGTCATCGAACAAAATAACTATCTTGGCGGTGGTTATTGGTTGGGTGGCTATATGATGAACCCGGTTACAGTTAGAGCTCCTGCACAAAAAATTTGGGATGAGCTTGGAATTCCTTACAAAAAAGTTGGTGAAGGATTATACTTAACTCCTGGACCTCATGCAGTGTCAAAGTTAATTGCAGCAGCATGTGACGCCGGTGTAAAATTTTTGAACCTTACAAAATTTGATGACCTAGTTTTAAGACATGGAAGAGTTGCTGGAATTGTTGTGAACTGGATGCCTGTATCTGCACTACCAAGAAACATAACTTGTGTTGATCCAATTGCGCTTGAAGCAAAGATGATCATTGACGCATCAGGACATGATTCTGTTGCTGTAAAGAGACTTGTGGATAGAAATATGGTAGAATGGAAAGGAATGAATCCCATGTGGGTTGAAAACGGTGAGGAACATGTTGTTGAGAAAACAGGCGAAGTTTATCCTGGTCTTGTTGTTGCAGGTATGTCAGTCACGGAAACACACGGACTTGCAAGAATGGGACCAACTTTTGGTTCAATGCTGTATTCTGGAAAAAAAGCAGCAGAGGTTACAGACCAAAAAATAAAAGAGATTGATCATAAAATCCCACAAAAATCTGATTGAAAACATCTAAAATTTTTCTGTATGATGAACCAGCAGTTCAGGAAATACAAATTTCTAATCTAAAAAATTTCCTTCTAGAAACATTTCCAGTAGATGTAGAAATTAAAGAGTGTGTTTTTCATAATTTAGATGAAAAAACTATAGAAAAAATTTCAGCCTGTCGAGTTTTTGATATTGGATCACATTTTAAAAAGCATATACCTAATAAACAGGAAATTGATTTTGAAAAAAGCGTTTGCAAAAATACCAAGATGATGGAAAATACAACAAAGGTTGAGGATGCTGAAAGGATTGAGGATGTTGTGATGTATGATGGGTTCGAAATTCAAAATGTCATCAACTCGACTATTTCTCAGGATTGTCTTAGCCAAAATAATTTACACATCGTTTTTACAAACAAGCTAACCTGTACCTATGACAATATAGATCATAGATATCATGGTAGAGCAGTGATTTGTTCAAACCCATCTATCATATCAACTACTGGAATGATTGAGGCACCAGCTAAACCAAGAGAATATTATCTTGAAGCTATGAAGTGCAAAGTCCAAGGATTGGATATAAAATCTGTTAAAAAAAATCATAGTGGAGAATTTTTGTATTATCATGACCAAAGACTTTCAAAAATTGCTGAGGGCTATTTGCTTCAGGCTATTTTTTATTATATTACGGGCGATGCGTTCTGTGATAGCCTGGATTGCAGGCTAAACAATGCTCACTGGCAAAAAGATCTGATTTATTCTCAAATTAAAATTAGCAGACTTTGCAAAAAACACCAGAAAATTCTTGATGATCTCTGAATAATTTAAATTCATGAAACGTGGGTTTGAAACATGATGGCTGATAATGCTGGTTCTAGTGTCATGATCGAAAGAGAACCGCCGGAAAAAGCGGAAAAAAGAAAGACAGATTATGATGTGATAATTATTGGTGCTGGACCTGCTGGATATACTGCAGGAATTTATACTTCACGCGCAAGACGTACCACATTAATCATTTCTGGAATTTTGCCTGGTGGTCAATTGATGAATACAACCGAAGTAGAAAATTTTCCTGGTTTTGATAGTGGTATTATGGGTCCTGATTTAATGCAGATAATGAAAAAACAGGTAGAAAGAATGGGTGCAACAATCATACAAGATGAAGTGGTGAATGTAGATTTTAGGCACAAACCATTCAAAGTGTTAACCGCATCTGAGGAATATGAGGGCAAGGTGATAATAATTTGCACTGGTGCAAACCCAAAAAAGATTGGGCTTGATGGGGAGAAAACATTTGCGGGAAAGGGTGTTTCGTCTTGTGCTACGTGTGACGGAGCTTTTTTTAAAAATCAGGATCTAGTTGTGGTCGGTGGCGGAGATTCTGCAATGGAGGAATCTAGTTTTCTTACAAAATATGCGTCATCAATACATCTTGTACATAGAAGGGATGAATTTAGAGCTAGTAAAATTATGCAAGAAAGAGTCCTTTCAAATGAGAAAATTAAGGTTCATTTCAACTCTGTAGTTGAAGAAATTCAGGGGGGGCAAAAAGTCGAGAAGGTAATTTTAAACAACACCGAGACTGACGACAAAACCACTCTTGAAGTTGGCGGCGTATTTATTGCGATTGGTCATGACCCTAATACCACACTATTCAAAAACCAAGTTGACTTGGATGAAAATGGGTATGTTGTTTTGCATGAAAATACACAAACAAGTGTTCCTGGCGTGTTTTGTGCTGGCGACGTTCACGACCACAGATACAGACAGGCGGTAACTGCTGCTGGATTTGGCTGTATGGCTGCAATTGATGCGGATAAGTATTTGTCTGAACACGAATAGAATTACTTTACCTTTTTAATTTCAAAACGTATTTCATTTCCATTTTTTTCCATCTTAACTACTTCATGTCCAAGTCTTCTTGCCCAGCTTGCTATGTCATCCTCAGCTGCAGGATCATCAGCCAGAACAGTAAGTATTTCACCAACCTGCATCTTTGAAAGCTCAACGTTTGTTTGCATAACAGGTGATGGACAAAACAATCCTCTTGCATCCAATGTTTTTACTGATTCAGAAATTATAACCCACCTTACGTTGTTTTTGTATTCGATCAATATTAAAATCTATACGATTTTAGCTTCACCTACTGAATATATGAAATCAGATTGCCATCTTTAATAGAACACCCAAATTTCGTTCTCGAAGTAGACGGTAATCATACCCTTCAAAATTTATTTTTCTAGAGATTCTTTTTAGCGTAGCTATTGACGCTCTGTAAAACATATTCCAAAATATACTTTCAGGGCTAATCATATACAATTTGTAAAGCACTCTGATAGCCCATAATGCTCGTGGATAAAACTGTGAAGCATATTTATCTATGAATAAAGCAGAATTTTCGATTTTGTATCTTATATGTTCAAGTGCCTCTTTAGGCTGTACATACCCAGTGTCCTTAATTGTTATTTTATGATGTTTCATTGCAGAAATTATACTATCTAATTTATTCTCAGAATAAATTAGATTCATACATCTACCAATAGTAGATTTTACATGAGAATCACTACCCGCAACTACATGCAAATTTTTCTCTTCTGAAAATTTTTTTGCCTTGATATTTGAGTATACATCAACATTTGAGCTGTTAAACACTTCAAAGAGGTCACAATGAATAGAGTCCTCACGTAGTGCATCAAGTAGGCTAAAGGGGTGAGGTGCGACAGATACAGCGTCTTGCTTTTTTACTTCGTCTAATATTTCATGCAATGACATACCTGGTTTGATGGCATGATCTATTCCATAAACCAAAACATGAGATTCATTATCAGTTGTAACTTCTTCTGCAGGATATACCTTTATGGAGTCAAATTTTTTATGATTGTTTTTATATTTAACCATCTGCTGGAAACCATCAATAGTATTATGGTTTGTAACAAAAAGTACGTCAAGATCCATCACGTACGCTTGCTCTAGCTGATTAGGAATTGTAACATTACAATCATGGATTGGCTCAAGATTACCAATATTACCATTAGAGAAAACATTATGACAATGAAATTCAGATTTTAATGAATTCATTACTGTATTTTATTTTGATACGTTTTAATTATTTAAAATCATCTAAACAAGTCCTCAGCTTTTGGACGTATTATTTTTTGAATTTTTGCGTCTGAAAAATCAAATTTAAAATTTCGTACAATTGCAACAGGACAATTCTTAACTTTTCCCATGACAAGTTCAGATGCAGAACAAAGCTCATCAGCTACTGCCATAGATGTAACCTGTAGTATTTTTCCAAATGTGTCAGGTTTGCCTTTGTAGTCTATGATGGGTTCTATGCCAGTAATTCCTATAGCAACATTTGCCTGCCCTAAACGAAATGGTCTTCCAAATGTATCAGAAATTATTACAGCAGTGTTTTTCTTGGCCCTTTGTTCAATTTGTTTTTTTAATTTATCAGCTGATTGATCAGGATCTTCTGGTAACAATGTAACATAACCATCCCTAACATTGCTTTCATCAATACCTGCATTAGCACACACAAATCCATGGTTTGATTCTACAATGATTACGCTCTCTTGCATCCTAACAATCCTTTTACTCTCTGATAGGATTAATTCTACCAATCGTGGATCCTTTCCATATGAATTTGCAATACCGCTAGCAAGTAGAGAAGGATTAACAGAAGATAAATCAACAATACGCCCCTCACTCTTTGAAATTATTTTTTGAGTAAAGATCAAAATATCATAATCTTTGATTATCGCTGATTTTAGGACTAAATCTATGATATCAGCATTTGGCTCAATATCTTCTTCAATTTTTACAGGAATAATCTCCAATGCCATTATATTTTTTTAAAATGCATTGATAAAAAATATTTAGATTGATTAGGAATATGCTTCCAGTTCTAGCTTTGTCTTATAATGATTGTTTATAACGTCAATTATATTAGAAAGATCCTTTTCATCCAGTGTAACTGTAGCCAAATCTTTTACTAAATCTTGTGCACGAAAAGCGATTCCCAAGCCGCTTATATCAAATAGTTTAATATCATTTGCACCATCGACTACAACTGTTATATCTTCCCTCTTTTCATCCCATTCTGCAATTTTTGTTTTAGCTGATTTCGCCTTGTCTGCATTTACATTTACAATAACACCGTCAAGTTTTTTGTCTTTGAATACAAGTTCATTACTAAATACATAATCAAGGTGCAGTTCTTGTTTCAATCTATCAGTTATAATCGTAAACCCGCCTGAAACCGCCATTAATTTCCAGCCAGCATTTTTTAGTGTTTGACACGCCTCCTTAGCCCCGGTCATTATTGGTAAAGAATTTGCAACTTCTAAACACGTTTCATAATCTAAGCCTCTAAGAAGTTCTACACGCTGTTTTAGTCCCTCTTCCCAATCTATCTTTCCTTGTATACCTTGTTTTGTAATTTCCCATATCTCTTTTTCTTTATTCAGTTTTTCAGATAAAATAGGAAGATATTCTGCATCATAAAGAACTCCCTCAACATCAAAAATTACTAACAACTACTTTCTGTTGAATTCAAGTATGAAGTTGAAATAAAAAACACTGAGGAAAGACAATTGATTCCAAAGGAAGTCAAGGAAGAATTGAAAGCATCTGGCATGATGGATGAAAAAGGAAAATTAAAACTCAAGGGAGTTAGCCCAAAAATGCTAAAGAGAATGAAACAGGAATTTGTAGATTGCCCTGTTCTAGAACAAAAAGTTCAGTTTATACCATGTTTTGTATGCCCTAATTTCCAAAGCAGGGTAACTGGTAAAGTGTTGTGTAAAGGGGATAAACTAAATTAAGAAAAGCTCATTATACAGACTGGTTGTGGATTATTGATTGAGCAAAGAAGTTGGTATTACTGTTTCAAAAAATGATAATTTTAGCGAATGGTATACACAGGTAGTTGTCAAGGCAGAACTTGCAGATTATGCTCCCGTTAAGGGGTTAATTGTACTAAGACCTGATGGTTATTCTATTTGGGAATCAATCAAAGAATCTCTCGATAAAAAACTCAAAGAAACTGGTCATAGGAATGGTTTTTTGCCTGTGTTAATCCCAGAGTCATTGCTTGGTAAAGAAAAAGAGCATTTTGAGGGATTTAATCCTGAAGTTTTTTGGGTTACACACTCTGGAGATTCAGAAATTGGTGATAGGCTTGCACTGCGTCCTACATCTGAAACACTTGCATATTCACTTTATTCAAAATGGATAAAAAGCTGGAGAGACCTTCCACTAAAAATTAATTTTTGGAATACTGCCTTAAGGGCCGAGATCAAAGGTACTAAACCATTTCTTAGGACGTCAGAATTTTTGTGGCAGGAAGGTCATACAGTTCATGCGAGTAAGGATGAAGCTGAAAAAGAAGTTGACGATATTTTACAATTATACAAAAAAACTATAGAAGACGAACTAGCTATTCCTGTAATAACTGGAAAAAAAAGTGAGAAAGACAAATTCGTTGGTGCTGTTTACACTAATACGCTTGAATCACTAATGCCTGACGGTAAAGCACTTCAAATGGGCACATCCCACTTTCTAGGACAGAATTTTTCCAAACCGTTTGACGTAAAGTATCTCAATGAAAATAATAGTGAAACTTTTGCATGGCAAACATCATGGGGAGTCTCATGGAGATTGATAGGAGGTATGATAATGACACATGGAGACGACAAAGGACTGGTTTTACCACCAAAAGTATCTCCTATTCAGGTTGTTATAATTCCAATTTACTATTCAAAAGAAGATAGAGAGAAGATGGTTAAGGAAGCAAACCAAGTAAAGGATACTTTATCAAGTGTTAACATACGTACTCACTTAGATGATAGGGACCAACTTACACCCGGCTTCAAATTTCATGATTGGGAACTCAAAGGAATACCAATACGAATTGAAATAGGACCAAAAGATGTTATAAAAAACCAAGTAGTTCTGGTCAGAAGACATAATCAAACGAAAACCAATCTTTCCATTGAGAAGATATCTGAGTATGTCACATTAGAACTAGAAAAAATACAGAAACAAATGTTTGAAGATGCTAAAAAAATACTTGATGAAAGAGTTGTTATAGTCTCTGAATACCAGCAATTCAAGAAAGAATTGGATAATGGAAAAATGATTGATTGTGGATGGTGTGGAAAGCAAGACTGTGAGGATAAGATCAAGGAAGAAACTGTAGCAGATTTACGTGTAATCCCTTCAGACAATCAGCAAAAATCAGAAGCATGCGTTTACTGTAATGAAAAGAGTGTTACAAATGCACTCTTTGCGAGAGGCTACTAAGACTATATAAAAAACTAGAATTTTTAATGAAAGAGTTTTATCTGGATATTTTTCCATATTGAAAATACTATGAATGAGAAAACTGATGATTCTGATAAGGTACCAGAATTCTTCTTAGAAAAGGACGGTATAACAAAGAAACCAGAGTTCGGTGAGAACCTGGTTAGAACTGATAACAAGCCAGAGAAAAAGGAATCTCCCAAAAAAACTACAGGGCTTGATGTGAAATTTAAGGTTACTATGATTCTAATAGCGGTAATAGGATTTACTGCATCAGCTTATGTTTTCAGTTCGGAACCAATGGGTGATCTAACTGATGCTATCAATATCAGTATGGTAGACAAATCCCAATTTGTTGCTCAGATTGATGACTGTATAGAAAATCAAACTGTTGGAGACGTTACACTAAATTCATTTACACAGAAATGGGCATTTGATTTTAAGGAAAAAATTGAGAAAGCAGAGACTAATGATGAATTAGAGAGTATTATGAACGAATTCTATGCCATCGTATCTCATTGTAAGCCATAAGAGAATGACGGATACTAATAAGAAATGTGTCCTTTGTGGTTGTAAAGACCATAGGCTTATTGGATGCACTAAACACAAAGCAAAAAAATGTAGTTGTTATCAATCCTAACCAAAAATATAATATGACTTGTGTAAAAAGTGGTTTGCATGGAAACTGTATCTGAACAAAAATCAAATCTTCTAGAACAATTCACTGAAACTAGAGATATATTCGCAGGAATTTAATGAATATCTCAATTCGTATTATCACCAATTTGGAGAACCACATGATAAGGATAAGAGGGGTATGGCTACTAGGCCTACTGTTGATGAAGTTCTTGAGTATTTCCATATCATAAGTCACAAAGTTGCCGATGTCTTGCAAAATGATTTGTTGGATAATAAAACATGTCAGCTTTATTTTATGGCAATACATCACGAATGCCAACATCAAGAGCTTTTAGTTTATGACTTACAACATCTCTTGGCAGGTAGATACAGACCAGTAACGGCAAATCCTTTGCCAGTGCCATCACAACAAGAACTGAATTCTGTTAGAATTGATGGAGGATTGTACTCTATGGGATACTCTGGCAACCAATACTGTTATGATATTGAGTTACCTGAGCACAAAGTATACCTAAATGACTACAAAATTGATGTTTTTCCAATAACGAATGGTCAATATATTGAATTTATGGAAGACGGAGGTTACAATGATTTCAGGTATTGGTTATCAGATGGTTGGGACAAGGTTCAAAATGATAATTGGAACGCGCCTATGTATTGGGAAAAAGTAGACGATGTTTGGATGACGAATGACTTTTTAGGAAAGCGAGAGGTTAGGCCAAACGAACCAGTTTGCCATGTTAGCTTTTACGAGGCTGATGCGTATTCCAAATGGGCTGGCAAGAGATTACCAACAGAAGCTGAGTGGGAAAAAGCTTCTTGTTGGGATAAAAAAACTCAAACAAAGACAGTTTTTCCATGGGGTAACAAACCGCCAGACATCAACAGGGCAAATCTATTGGAGTCATATCTTTGGAACTGTACTGAAATTGGTGCTTATCCTAATGGTAAGAGTCATTATGGATGCCATCAGATGATTGGAGATGTATGGGAATGGACATCCTCAGAATTTACTGGTTACCCTGGATTTAAATCGGGATTTTCTGAATACAATGACAAGTGGTTTGCAAATCAAAAAGTGTTAAGAGGAGGTTCCTTTGGTACACCTTCAATCTCTATACGTGGTAGCTATAGAAACTTTTTCAGATTGGATGAGAGATGGCTTTTTTCAGGATTCCGGTGCGCTGAAGATATTTAGTTATTTTTTGAGAGTAAAACTAGACCAAAATATCTCTTCTCATCACACCATATATCTTGGATTTGAAAATTAGACAATGTTGACATTTCTTTGATTTGTGAAATTGTAAATTTAAAGGAGTTTTCAGTATGTATAAGTTCATTATTCTCTATATCTAATGCTAAATCAGCCTTGGGAATACTCACTATCTGTTTTCCCAAAGAACGTAAGTACATCTCAATTCTATTCTGATTTTTGTTGTATGCCGCATAATGCGCAAACTTGTTTACGTCAAAATTAGCGTCCAATTCTGAATTAATTCTTGATAAAACATTGAGATTAAACTGCGCTGTGATGCCTTGTGAATCATTATATGCCTTCTCTAATACTTCCTCATCTTTTGTAAGATCCAGACCGAGCAAAAATAGGTCATTACTCTTCATCAGGGAATTTATTTTTTGTAAAAACCCTAACCCAGTGATGGGGTCATAATTTCCAAAACTAGATCCCAGAAATACGATTAGATTATTCTTATCATCGTAATTTTTAACTAGATCTAATGCAGGTTCATAATCATCAATTATTCCAGTTATACACAGATTTTTGTAATCATTTTGTAATTCCTTACAACTCTCCCTGAGAATATCAGATATGTCGATTGGGAAATATTCTATATGTTTTTGTGATTTTTCAAGAATATCAATGAGTATTCTGGTTTTTGTTGATGAGCCACTTCCCAATTCTACTAATCTAAAATTCCCATTAAGGTAATGTGGTAGTTTTTCCTCTAGTTGTCTTAGTATAGCAACTTCAGTTCTTGATATATAATATTCAGGCAAAGTGCATATTTTTTTAAAGAGACATGAACCCTTTTCATCATAGAAAAATTTTGGGTTGATTGATTTTTGTTTTTGGCTAAGACTATAGGATAATTCTTGTGCAAATGTTTTTTGAGTTTTTTTTCTGCTTGGTATAAAGTATCTAAGGCATTCACTAATAGCGTGTTTTGTATATCCTAATTCATTTTGTACTGTTTTAAGGCTCATAAATTTGTCCAAAAATTAAACCAAATAAAGCCCTTCTGGTACAGTAAAGCAATTTTTGTCATTCTTGATATAGTAGATATGTAAAGACGATTTGTTGGAAGAGATTCTGAGAGTAGAAAGATTATCAAAACAGTTTGTTAAAAAAAATATTCTCAGTTCAAATATTTCTATAGTAAAAGCAGTAGAAGATGTTTCATTTTCTCTTTACAGCGGAGAGGTTCTGGTAATTGCAGGGGAATCTGGTTCTGGTAAATCAACAATAGCTAAACTCATTCTGGGAGCTACAGATCCTGATTCTGGAGAAATATTTTTTGAAGGCAAAAAATCTAATGATGTACCAAACATTTTGAAGAAGATTCGTATGCAATGTCAAATGGTATACCAGGATCCATATGATTCGATTAATCCTAGAATGAAAGTAGCAGATATTATCTCTGAACCGTTAGAGATTCACAATATTGGTGATAATTTAGAACGAAAAAAAATTATTCTTGATGCACTTCGTGAAGTAAAACTTGAGCCGGTCGAAGATATTGCAAATAAGCATCCACATATGTTGTCTGGAGGACAAAGACAACGTGTTGTACTAGCAAGAGCGCTTGTATTAAGGCCTAAAGTAATAATTGCTGATGAACCAGTATCTATGTTAGACGTATCAATACGAGCAGAAATACTTGAGCTGATGAAAGAAATACAGAAAAAAAATAATATTTCGTTTATCTACATAACACATGATTTAGCTACAGCGAGACATTTTGGGCAAAGAATCATTATTTTATATCTAGGTAAAATTATGGAAGCGGGACAGATAGATCAGGTTTTGGAACGGCCTAGACATCCATATACTCAAGCACTGATTGATGCAATATCAGAACCAGATCCTGATAACTTGAATAAAGAAAAAAGAATTAGGATCAACGAACCGATTGACATAGATGTCTATTCGGGTTGTAGGTTCCGTGCTAGGTGTCCATACGCAATTGAAAAATGCAAGGATGTTCCACCGCTTGAAATAAGTGATGGGAAAGCAGTTGCTTGTTTTGTCGATATAGATTAGTTAGTGATTGAAGGAACCCTTTTGTCTTTGTATGTCACAACATTTGAAACCCCATTCTTGGGAAATACTCCGTAGATGAGTTTTGCTTTTTCTACAACAGAGTCTTTAAGAGAAACCATGATAAATTGACTGCCGTTTGACCTTTCTTTTACAATTTTTGAAAGTCTTTCAGAGTTTGGTGCATCCAAGTGTGCATCAATTTCGTCAAATAAGTAAAATGGCGAAGGTTTAAGCTTTTGTAGCGCTAACACAAAGACCACCGCAGCAAGAGTTTTTTCTCCACCACTAATGGAGTTAGATTCTCTTTTGGGTTTGTTTTGGAATTGTATGAAATAAGAAATGCCTGAATCGAATATGTCATCTTCATTTTCCATCTCAAGCCATGCATTACCACCAGTCATCTTGGAAAATATGGCCTTGATTTCATTATCAACCGTGTCAAAAGCCTCTAAGAATAACTGTTTTTTCTCTTTCTCAATACCTTCAATAAATGACCAAATTGCGTTACGCTCCTCCTCAAGTTCATTTTTTCTGCTAGACATAGAGCGGTAGCCAGTTGATGTGTCTACATATCTTTGTGGCGCTATAGCATTCAATGATGTACTTAGAGAGTTTTTTTCCTTTTCTAGTCCCTGAATGAATGGTTCAACGTCAAAAGTTTCAATCAATTCATCAAATCCAAATGAGACCAAGATCTTCTTTAGTGATGACTCTTCTCCCTTGATTCCATTAAGATCTCGCTTAAGCATGTCATATTCTCTTTCGAGGTGACCGGTTTGTTTCGTAATATTACTAACTTTTCCATTTCTTTCGCCTAGTTTACTATCAAATTCATTAAGCTGGGATACAGACCCCCCTGAAGTAGAAATTAAGTCCTGCTCTTCTTGCCTTAATTTTATGAGGTTTTTGTCAGAATTGTCTCTCTTATCTTTAAATTCACTGATTGTGTTCTTACATTCTGTTTTTTCTTGATCAAGAGAAGACTGCTCTTCCAGAAGTGTACGAGTTTGTTGTTTCCTTCTGTTTTCTACTAAAGATATGTTTGCTTGGGAATCGCTAAGTTCCCCATGTATTCTAGTATTTTCAGAATTTAATGAGGATTTCCTATTGTTTAGCAAGGCTATCTCACTTGCAACTCTCTCTTGTTCAATGTCTGAATAATTTTCGCTTACTAAACTGATCCTCTGCTTAATGGATTCAAGACTTGAGGATAATTGGATGCTTCTTATATCCAGGCTTTCTTTCTGTATTTCCAATTGTGAATTCCTATTCAAAGATTCATTGTGTATTTTGGATGCTGAATCAATTTGAAATTTTAAATTATCTTTATCATTAACCGCATTTCCTAATTCTGTTTCAGAAATTTGAAGCCTTTCCATATGGGATTTCAATCTTTGATCAATTTTCCTGATAGAAGATTTCTTTGTCTGCATATGACTGCGCAGCAAACTTATTGATTGAATCAAGCCTTCAACTGATGAACTTTGGGAGATTATTTTTGCTAGCTTGGAGATTTTTGAATTGATATCAACAATAACAGCGCTTGATTTGGATTTAAAAAATTCTCCATCTATTGAAACAGCCCTGTAACCGGCCTTAGATATCTTATATGCATCCTCACGTGTTAGTGTTAAAATTACATTTCCAAACAAAAATCTGGCAATTGGGCGGTATCTTCTATCGCAATTAATATAATCAGATAGAACACCTAGCACACCAGAAGTTTTAGGTGTCTTCAGATTGAATTCAGGTATTGCATTAAGTGGAATAATCTTTAGTTTTGGAAGGTTTTTTTCTCTTGCTACTTGTGCCAGGCTTACTAGTGTCTCAAAATCAGGAACAACCATGGCCTTGAGCCAATCAGAGCTGACAGCTAAAATTGCATGCTCATATTGCTTATCCCAAGATAGTATTTCGTATACAAGACCCTCAATTCCAAGTTTTTTTGCATCTCCCTTTAGTTGAGAGATTGTGTAATCTTCATGCATTATTCCTTTGACAAGTTTGATCTTTTCATTATAATGACTGGCAGCTTTAGATGACTTTTCCAAAATTAATTCTAATTCAACAATGTCATCTTCTATCTTGCTTCTTTGTTTGGAAAGTTGTTGTATTCTTGATTTTATTTCCATGGATGTTGACTTGCGATTAGTTACAATTCTATCTAGTTTCTGGCCGTATTCTTTTAGCTTTGCTAAAGTGTTGGTTCGAGATTTATTTTTTTCAATGTTTGCATTAATTTTATTTTGTATGTCTTTTTGTTGAGACTTGTTCTGTGACCTTGAAAGCATTTCATCATGTTGCTTATTTTTAAGTTCAGAAATTTTTTTGTCTATCTCAGTTTTTTTTGCTGCTAGATTTGATTGTTGTTGTAAAACCGTTGTTAGTTTAGAATCAAGATTTTGAATCTTCTTGTCACTTGTACTTTTTTGTCTTTTTAATTCAGAAACATTTTCTTTGGCTTTTTCAAGCTCTTTATCTACTACTCCTTGATTTTTTTTCATTTGTTCAAATTCGTTTGCTATCTCAAGAAGTCTTTTATTAATTTGATCAATTCTTCTTTCTGAAGTTTTTATTTTGCCGTCATAATCATGGAACTCCGCTAGCTCATTACTTAGTTTAGTATCAATAGTAGATTTGGCCTTGTTGTATGCATTGAAGTCCTCTAAGAATTCTGATTTTTGTTTTTCTAATTCATCTATCTCTTTTTTGAAAATAGTCTGTTCTTCTTCCAGTTCTTTTGTTTTGGATAAATTGGATTCTAGTGTTTTTTCTTTCCCAATTTTTTCATTCTTAATTGTTTTAAGTTTGGATGCTGCAGCCACAGCTCTAAAGCGATCTAATTCTTGCCCGATTAGATCGTGGCGTAGTTTGAGGTTTCGTTCAATTTCTAATTCATCTATCTGTTTTTTTACCTCACCCATTTTTGCCATTGCTACTTCTAATCGCTGATCGGCTTCAGTTAGCTGTTTTAGTGATTCTGCCTTTTTTTCATCAAAATATGAAAGACCAACTAAATCTTCTATTGTTTGTCGCTTTTCCTCACTTGAAAATTCAGAAATCTTTGTCACTGTTCCTTGTTGGACAGCGTTCAATTGACCAAGCCCCGCATTTGCCATATCAAGTAGATCTAGGATACGGTTTCGGTTGATTTTTTTACTATCTAGAAAATAATCACTATCGCCTTTATCACCCATTTCACGTGTGATAGTAACAATATCAGAATCTACAGGGATTTTTCTATCAGTATTATCAAGCTGAACTCGAACACGAGTCATCTTAGGCCCGTGCCTTTTTCCTTCAATATCGTGTATAAGAGACCTAAGACTGCCTTGTCCACGCAAAACCTTCCATTTATTCTCCCCCATTGCAAATTGTATTGCATCCAAAATGTTACTCTTCCCTGAGCCATTTGGACCTGAAATAGATACCAGACCCGGTTCAAAGTTTACTGTAGTATTTTTAAATCCAAATGATTTGAATCCAAAAATATCTACTTTTTTAATATGAACCAATATGTAACTGATCGCTGAGCCCTGAATATCAACTACTGACAAGTTTAGTTGACTATGGTAACAATAATTGTGGATATTTTACTAATAGAGAAATTTAGTCTTCGCCAGCAACAAACTTTTCGCATGCAGTCTTTGCCTGAGGGTCACTCATCTGTTCTATGGGATGTTTCATCAAATATGCACTTGCAGGTATGATTGGACCACCAATTCCCCTATCTAGGGCAATTTTTGCAAGTCTTATTGCATCAATAACTATTCCTGCAGAGTTTGCTTTATCGTCGACTTCTAGTCTCACTTCCATATTATATGGTATGTTTGCCCATTGTCTACCTTCTATTCTCATGAACATCAGTTTTGTATTATGCAAAAATGGAATAAAATCAGAAGGGCCAACATAAATTTGATCATCATCAAGACGCTCATCTAACTGGCTTTGCACACTTTCAGTTTTTGATATTCTTTTGCTCACAAGGCGTTCCTGCTCTTTCATATTAAGAAAATCTGTATTTCCGCCAACATTGATTTGGTATGTCTTTTCAATTTTTGTACCTCTGTCATTACATAGCCTAGCTAGAGTTCTATGAACAATTGTAGCGCCCACTTGCCCCTTTATATCATCACCAATTACAGGGACATTTTTTTCTACAAACTTTTGTGCCCACTCTTTATCAGATGCAATAAACGCAGGCATACAGTTAACAAAAGCAGTATTCGTATCAAGACAAATCTGTGCCCAAAATTGTGTTGCCTTTTCAGAACCTACTGGTAAATATGAAACAACAATTTCAGCTCCTGTTTCTTTTAAGACATCTTTGACCTCTTTTTCCAATTCTGTTGCACTTTTCCCACTTTCGATTGGTTTAACCCTATTTTCTACCCAAATGCCTACACCATCTAAGGTTGGACTTTCATAGACTTTGAACTCTGTTTTTGGCATTTCATCCTTTGGAATCCAATTAACCATGTTTGGGTACTCATAAATTGCTTCATTGATTGATTTGCCTATTTTATTTTCACCCACATCAAACCCTGCTACAAACTCAATATCATGAATTCCGTAATCCTGAAGTTTTTCGTGAATTATTCCAATTACTTGCTGAGAGGGGTCTTTTCTATAGTATTCTATACCTTGAATTAGCCCAGAAAAACAGTTACCAATTCCAACAAGAGCAACTTTAATTTTTTTAACCATTTGTGGATACAACCCATGATAGACTTTTAAGGCTTACCTGACTGCTGGAGATTTTTTTTTAAGTCAGAATTTTATAGTCGAATCATAATTTTACAATAATGATCAAGTCAGGAAAACCTGTAGAGGATTTTTCCATTACCAAAGATATGCAAGTAAATAAAATTTTTGAGCAAATGTCAAAATCTGGTGGGTTTGAATCACGTAACTTAGCTGATGGTCTCTATGCACTTACCGATATGATCAAAGATGAAAATTGTTTGAAATTTTTATCATTTGTAGCTGCGATCACATCAACGGGTTTGAGAGGCGTGATCAAAGATATGACTAAAAAAAAATGGTTTGATGTTGTTATAACAACTTGTGGTGCATTGGACCATGATATTGCTAGACACTTTTCAAATTATAATCAAGGTTCATTTACAATGGATGATGCAGAACTAACGAAACAAAACATTCACAGACTAGGCAATGTTCTGGTCCCAATGGAAAGCTATGGACCTATAATTGAAGAAAAAATGCAGTCATTTTTAGAAGAAGAGTATGCTAAAGGAACACGAGAAATGTCTACTGAAGATATTTGTAGAATGATTGGATCTCATTTGGGCGAAGACTCGTTTCTTTACTGGGCTTACAAGAACAATGTAAAAGTTATAGTTCCTGGAATTGTTGATGGCGCGGTAGGTAGTCAAATCTGGATGTTTTCACAAAAACATACTGATTTCAAATTAAACATCATTAAAGACTCTGATACACTTGCCGGCTTGATCTTTAAAGCAAAAAAATCAGGAGCGCTTATGCTTGGTGGCGGAATATCAAAACATCATACGCTATGGTGGAACCAATACAGAAATGGTTTAGATTTTGCTGTATACATCACAACGGCGCAAGAATTTGATGGAAGTTTGAGTGGAGCTTTGGTACGTGAGGCAATCTCATGGGGCAAAGTAACACAAGATGCAAAACAAACAACAATTCATGGTGAGATAACAACAGTTTTGCCATTTCTATATTTGGCATTATTGACTACATTGGAATAAGTAAATTATAATTATCATAACAAAAGAAACAAAGCATGAACCCAGAACTTAGAATAAAAGAAACTGCACCTATTCATGTTGAGGGTGGGTTTATGATTAATGGATTTCCATCAACCGGAATAACAAGTGCGATAGCAGCTGAATTTGTAATCAATGGTTCTCAATTAGAACCTGCAGCAATCATAGACTCGGATAGTTTTCCACCAATAAGCATTGTCAAAAATGGATCACCAAACTATCCTACAAGAATTTTTGTAAACAATGATCTTAAGGTGGCAATTTTTTCTTCTTATGTCACTATTGATGTAGTTTTACATCGTGCTATAGGAAAAATGATGCTTGATTGGGCCACAGAAAAAAAATGCTCAACAATTATCAGTAGCATCACAACAAAATCAACTTCCAAGGAAGTGATTGGTGTGGCATCTACAGGAGCAGCAAGGGGTAAACTTGTAGCTGCAGGAATTAAAATTGCTGAACATGCAACAATACCTGGAATTCCAGGTGTTCTCTTAAACGAGGGAATGGTTAGGGGCCAAGATGTGATTGTTCTGCTTGTTGGTTCTGAGAATAATAATCCTGACCTGAGAGCTACTTCTAACCTATGTGATAGTTTAGTAAAATTGATACCTCGAATATCAAATAATCTATCTTTATTGGAAAAAGAAGTAAAACAAATTGAAGAAGGTATAAAACAAGCAGAAACAGAAAGCCGAGATCTAAGTGAAAGTATGTATCGGTAAAACAATGTTTGGTTATATTCAGAAATCTAAAGCGCAATAGTAAAAAATCTATCTCTAAAGTTTTTTTATGTCAATTTCAATTTTTGACACAGGACGTTTTCGACCGTCCTTGGATTCTAATAAATCAGAAGATATACGAACGTCGCTAATCTCATAACCAACATCTTTCATTCGTTTTACAATCATTTGAGAAGCATCAATCGCCTGAGTAATACGTTTCCCACGTCCTGCTATTGTGACAATTGGTAAAGATGCAAGTTTCCCCAGGATTGCAGACACATATGACATAATTGGTTTTGTTCCCATAATAATCAGGTCATGTACTTGTTCTGGACGTTCTGGTTCAGTCTCTGTCTGTGGTTCAGTCTCTGCCTGTGGTTCAGTCTCTGCCTGTGGTTCAAAAAGTTGTTCCTCTTTAGAGCTTTCTATCTCATGGGTTTTTTTAAATTCAGAAAGAATTTCTTCTGCATCACTACTTTCATTTTCTGCATTCATTGATTATATTATCATGATGTCTAGATTATAGGTTTTATTTCATCTTTCAGGAACAAATAATCACTGTCGATTCAAATTTTCTTTTTCTATATATTCTTCTAGAATTTTTTCAATATTCTCTTTATTTGATGCTTTAACTTTTGAAATAATTTCTTCTTCTTCAATTTCATAACAGTTTAAAATTTCACTATGATCTTTGTATATAATAAAAATTTTATTTTGAAAGATGCAATGGTAGATAGTTTCGGGTTTCATTTGTTCAGGTTTTATCTTAATACCGTCCTTTTCAACCGATAATGGATATGACATGATTAACTCTTGATAATACTCAATAATTGTCTTTTTCGATATTGTAATATTCCTTTTAATATAATTTAGTATATGAAAGAACGTATAATACTTCATGTGGATTTTGATTATTTTTATGCCCAGTGTGAGGAAGTGAGAAATCATGACCTTAAAGCTAAACCAGTAGTGGTGTGCATGTTCTCAGACAGAGGTAATGATAGTGGTGCTATTGCCACTGCAAATTATACAGCAAGGGAATTTGGCGTTAAATCTGGTATGCCAATCAAATTTGCAAAACAAAAACTGAAGGATAGAGATGATTCAATATTTTTGCCTCCGGATTTTGAATATTACTCAGATATGTCTGAAAAGTCTATGAACATAATCAAGGAGTTTGCAAATATCTTTGAGTATGTTGGGAGGGATGAAGCATATCTTGATGTCTCAGAGAAAACTGAGTGTAATTTTATAAGAGCAAGTCACATTGCCCAACAGATAAAAAATTTAGTTAGAGAAAGCACGCAACTAACGTGTTCTGTTGGGGTCTCGCCCAATAAGTTGCTATCAAAAATTGCATCGGATTACAAAAAGCCAGATGGACTTACTGTTATAACTCCGGATAAAATTTCTGCATTTATCCAAACTTTGAAGATAAGAGATATTCCCGGTATTGGAAAAAAAACAGAAGAGAAATTGGCTGAGCAGGGAATAAAAACTACTTTACAAGCAAAAGATCTGGATATTTTCACGTTAAACAAAATGTTTGGAAGGAAAACTGGTACGTACATATTCAATGCAGTAAGGGGTATTTATGATGAACCAGTAGCCCCAAGGGCACCAACTATTCAAATAAGCAAAATTACTACGTTAAAAAAAGATTCGAATGATTATACTTTTTTAGAGGAAAGCCTACTTGAATTATGTAATCAATTACATGTTGTAATTCTGAAGAAAAATAAGGCATTCAAATCAGTTGGAGTACAATTCACACAAACTGATCTCTCGAACAAGACAAAATCAAAGATGCTAAGAAATTCCACTTCTAGTTTAGATGAACTACAAAAAACTTCAAAGCAATTACTTCATGATGCACTGGAAAATCAATCAATGTTGGTAAGAAGACTTGGGATTAAAGTGTCTGAGCTGTCAGAGTTAGAAGGCCAAAGTAATATAACAAATTATTTTTGAAGTGACGCTTCTTTTTTCTTCATTCGCTTTGTTTCAATTACAGTTACAACGAGTAAAAATGCAAACAACCAAGGCAAGAACATTATTTCCCCGGCAACAGAATGATATTCCTCAAATTCTACTGGATTTGTTGAAACCTTCAAAGCAAATACTGATAATGAAAATATTCTAATCAGATTGATAACAATAGTGCCTATTATTCCTAGGCCAAAATACATGATCTTTCTATTTTGTTTTATATTCATCTTAAGCAAAAATGCCATCATTACAAGCGAATAGATAACTACGCTATGCACACCAGCTGATGGCCAAAAAACTTGTAAGGCGAATGGACCATGATCACCCCGTAAAAACATAAGATTGTCCCTTGCAGTGGCTGTTCCAAGCTCAAATGCATTAATTACCCAAACATTTGTTTGCACTAAATGTGGTACAAAGTACTGTAACGGACCCAACGTATCGTATGGAAAAAATGCATCAAGGGATAAGATTATTGCACTGCCTCCAAGAAAAACTGGTCCAGCAATAACTATTCTAATCCATTTCTTACCAAACATAAGAATAGATGCGGATATAGCAAAGATTGTAATCACAAGAAAATCCCAAAACCATTCCCAGGAGTATATTAGTTGAACGTTGAATGCAGGTGCAGCGTTAATTATGTAATCGTGTAATCCAAAATCTAATAACACAAAGTAAATTATTGTAGCAATAGCTAAAGGAATTCCAAAAATAAGACGTGTTCTTGAAACAATAAATTTTATCCCAATTATCTCAGCTACGATAAATGCAAGTCCAAACAGAAATCCCCCACGGCCCTGATTCCAACTCATACTGAAGGAATCTGGATATACAGCTAGTACAAATAGAATAGGGCTTGCAATTAGTAACATGGATAAAATTGTGTTTTTATGCATCACTCTAAATCAAAAAAAAGTTCAATAAAACGCTATAGAAATGGCCTGTATTGTAGTATTAGAAAAATTCTGTGATTGATTTTTGCTTTAGCATTTTAAGTAATCCGCCCCTAGAAAGCCACTCGGATTTGCTTATGCTCATCCTTTTTGATGCAAAGTTAACACTATCACCAAAATTTTCCGCAATGTATGGTTCTTTTTTCATTGCTGCACGTACTGCTTCTCTAATTTGCCAAACACCAACCGGAACAGCATATTCTGGTCTGATTTCACGTAATACAAGAACAGCAGCTTGAAGTTTTTTCTGCACAAGATATTCAGCTACACCAAGTTTAGCTGCAAAATAAGCACCCGCTATGACAGGTGGATGATCAATACCTCTTGCGTCCTCGCTGTCAAAACCAAAGCCCACTTTGTTTTCATCATGCCATGCTTCTTGCATTTCAAAAAGCCAACGATGCGGAAATAAAATAACTGAAAACATATTTCCAAGATGATCATGAGAAAATACACGGCAAGAGTCAATGAGATCAAATTCAAGTATTTCAGAAACAAGTGATTTTGATATTATGTTGTCGGTAGCCGTGATACTCCATTTTGTTGGAACTAATTTTCTTTTTTTTCCAAGCATTCCAATGCTGAAACACATTTGGATTTTTGAAATATCAATTCCCTGATTGTATAATGTTAATACAGCATCCTGTGCCTTTAGATCGTGATCATAATAAACGCGCTCTATTGACTTGTCAGATCTTGTGCCAAAAAATTTAGCAGATTTGATATCGCCAACTGGCCCAAAAGGCGCACTTTCTCCATCGATAGTTGTTACAGGTAAAGTAGTTTTGTGGAATTGTAGATCAGTGTCTATTGAATGTGAAGACATTGCAACTTCATGAAGGTTTTCAATAAATCGACCTTGTGTATTTTGAATAGGTAACTTCTCTATTCCTCTAACCAGACTTAGCCTAAAGTTTACAATGTCTTCTAAAGTTTTTCCAAGCCAAAGCTCTGGACTGTCAAGCAATGTGGTATCTCCATGAATTGGAGGTACCATTGGACCCACACCCACCTTTGGATATCCATACGAACCGACAAAAATAGATGGTGGACTGGAACCGCTAATAGAATCGGAACTGAAAAGGTTTCCGTATCTAGATAGATATTCTTGCCAGTTATTTTCAATTGCCTTTCTTATCTCAGAACTTGAAGAATTAGATTGTGATTTCATAACATATGAAAAATATTATTAGAATTATCTTCTTTGGTGGGAAAGATATTGACTAGGAATTTAGATTTTACAATAAATACTATCACCAACAACATCAAAGATAAATCAGGCTTTTGTAAAACAAAATTGTATGATTATAGTAGACTGTAAAGATGTTGAACCTATACTAAATGAACTTGCAATATATGTTTCAGACCAAGTAGCAGCAGTTCCGGCACTTAAAGCACACCAGTTTGTACTTTCACCTATTGAGGATGATGAACAAATTAACCAATCTGAGGTCATCACATCAATTAAGGAATTTTTGGAATCAATAGGAGAAAAACAAAGCTTTGGTGTAATCTCAAATTCTAACAAGATTATGATCAAATCAATTCTTGGCAAGAAGATTGAGCGTGAGCCAAAGCCCACTCAACAAATGTTTTCATGCTCACACTGTGGTCATGTGACTAGATATGAAGTTGAGCACAACAACCATGTTAGAATTCATTATCTATAGCAGAAATTGTATATTTTTCTAAAAAACGGCAAAAAATACTCTTTATATCAATAAATATGACACATAATTTGTGTCTGAAATAAAAGATTCACAGCGAGGATATTTTTGTGATGAATGTAATGCCACATTTTTTACCCAAGAGGGTCTTGAAACACATTCTCAGAGGCAGCATGGTGTTTGTTGTGAAACGTGCCCCATCGACTCTTTTGTTGAAAAAGTTGCCAGTCTATTTAGGCACAAATAACACTTGATTTCATATCGAAAAAGGTTTTTAATTCTGACGTAAAAACTAAGGTAAATTGGGATTGGATAAAAGAATTGCAATTATAATTGTATTTGCTGTTTTAGTTTCAGTTGTAGCTATTGCGTATTCATCATATTATGAGAGGATAATCACAATGCAAGAACACAGAATGAATGTGTCAGGACCTGCACCAATAAATCTTACAAGTGGATCTCCAGTGCTGGGTTCAGCAAGTGCATCAATCACAATAGTAGAATTTGGTGATTATCAATGTGAAGCATGTAAGCATTGGTATCACAACACACGTGCTGACATAATTGATAATTATATTGAAACAGGAAAAGCAAATCTTGTATTTATAGACCTGCCATTTTTAGGGCGTGATTCTATTACTGCAGCACAGGCAACTTACTGTGCAGACGATCAGGGAAAATACTGGGAATATCATGAAACACTTTACAACTTTCAGGAAGCAATTGACAACGGTTGGGCTAGTAAAGACAGACTTGCTTCATTTGCATTTGATTTGGATATGAATATGGATGAGTTTAATGATTGCATGGATTCGTCAAAGTATGCTAAACGTGTTAAGGCAAGTTATGATGAAAGTCAACGGTTTGGAGCAGAAGCAACACCAACATTCCTTATAATTTCTCCCGATGGTGCAGTTAAGAAAATTACTAGTGCACAACCATATTCTGTTTTTTCACAAATAATAGAACCAATGCTCTAAATTGAAAAATATCAAGCTTGTGTTTTCAAGCATTGCATATACAATTCTGGCAGGGGTGATTTTTTTTGGTATGCTAATACCACTGTTAATGTTATCAGAATTTATTTTTGTAAAGCCATTCTTTATATTTCACATACCGTCTGAGCAATCATTTGGATTTGTGCTGATTCTTGCTGTTTCTGTAATGTCAGCAATTGTTATTCCTATGAATGTTTACAGAATTAGAATATTACGAAAAAGTGCATCCAAAATTGGTGGTGGTGTTTTGGGCTCCATAATTGGGGCATCAGCTGGAATTTGCAGCTGTGGTCCATTTGGATTTGCATTAATCTCTACATTTGGAGCTGCTGCTGGTACAGCTACTGCATTTTTGTCAAATTATGAAATCCTCCTCCGTCTTGGGTCGGTTGGTCTTTTGTGCCTTGTTTACTATACCACAACAAAGTCCATTTCATCCGAATGCAAGATTAACTAACTAACATGACAAATTTTGATAACCATTTATCATATCCAAAAGTTTTTTTTACTATAGTTAGAAATGTCAAAAATCTACATCCCGATCAGGCCAAGTAGACAGGCTCAAGAAACTGAAGAAGAAGAAGAAGATTAGATC
>LUMK01000036.1_pt1 | contig 28428 bp, 23 predicted proteins | sample 729981 | NCBI WGS metagenome assembly LUMK01 (sample SAMN03860265, study PRJNA289734) | marine metagenome | biome: seawater column; feature: ocean; material: water; isolation source: Red Sea water column Station 22 - depth 200m | place: Saudi Arabia: Red Sea | collected 2011-10-15 | depth 200 m
AGACTACAAAGAGTTCAAGGCAGAAGTCCAAGATGATCTTGAGAAATTTGTAGGAAGACCTTCGCCACTATATTTTGCTAAGCACTGGTCTAAGAAATTAGGCGGCGCAAAGGTATATCTAAAAAGAGAGGATTTAAATCATACAGGCGCTCATAAAATAAATAACACAGTGGGTCAAATACTTCTTGCTAAGCATATGGGCAAGACAAGAATAATTGCCGAGACCGGTGCCGGTCAACATGGAGTCGCTACAGCAACTGTAGCAGCTAGACAGGGTTTGGAATGTGTAATCTATATGGGCGAAGAAGATATAAAAAGACAATCACTAAATGTCTACAGAATAAAAATACTAGGTGCCGAAGTCGTTTCTGTTAATTCAGGTACAAAAACTTTAAAAGATGCCATGAATGAGGCCATGAGAGATTGGGTAACTAATGTGGACAATACTTATTACATAATTGGAAGTGTTGCAGGACCTCATCCTTATCCACAGATAGTCAGGGATTTTAATTCAATAGTTGGAAAGGAAGTGCTTATTCAAAGCAAAAATCAAATAGGTAAGATGCCAGATCTTTTGGTTGCATGTGTTGGAGGGGGGTCAAATGCTATGGGTCTTTTTTATCCCTTTATAGATATCTCCTCAACTGATTTGGTAGGAGTAGAGGCAGGCGGCTTGGGACTTGATACGGGTAAACACGCAGCACCTTTGAACGCAGGCAGTGAGGGTGTACTTCATGGAATGAGAACTTATCTAATGCAAACTGAAGAAGGTCAAATTCAAAATACCCATTCCATTTCAGCAGGGTTAGATTACCCAGGAGTTGGACCAGAACATGCCTGGTTAAAAGATATTGGCAGAGCTGACTACACCACTGCAAATGATCAAGAAGCTCTTGATGCCTTTAAAGAATTAACTCTCGTCGAGGGAATAATGCCTGCTTTGGAAACAGCCCATGCTTTAGCTTATGTAAAAAAAATAGCACCCACAATGGATTCCGAAAAAGTAATAGTGGTTAATATCTCTGGTAGGGGAGATAAAGATATAAACACGGTTGCAGATATTGAGGGCATAAAACTTTAATGGGGCGAATTGAAAAGACTTTCTTAGATTTAGCTGAGCTTAAACAAAAGGCTTTGATTGGCTACATCGTTTCTGGAGATCCTAATATGTCTTCAACCCTAATGGCAATGCACTTAATGGTCTCTATTCAACAAGGGCATGAAAGAGCTCTAGCAGAGAAAATTTCACTTAAAGCAACTCTTAAGCTAGTAAAAAGTTTCAGGGAGAAAGATAAAAAAACTCCAGTTGTCTTAATGGGCTATATGAATACTTTTGAAGCACTAGGAAGTGAAGTTTTTTCTTATGCGGCAAAAGACAACGGCGTGGATGGGATTCTTATAGTAGACATGCCTTTAGAAGCAAGTGATGAATTCACCGAAGAGTGCAGAAAGCAAGGTCTTGATGTTATTAGGCTAATCGCTCCTACTACTAATGAATCAAGAATCAAGAAAATATGTAAACAAGCATCGGGATATATTTACTACATATCACTTAAAGGTATTACAGGCGCAGACTCTATAAACCCAGAAGAAGTAGAAAAGAAAGTTTTAAAGCTAAAGAAGTTAACAGATTTACCAGTGGTTATTGGCTTTGGAATTAAAGATGGTAAATCAGCCAGTAAAGTAAAAGACCTAGCTGACGGTGTAGTAGTAGGAACTGCTTTAGTTGATATCATGGGAGGCAATAAAGAGGAGATAGAAAAGCATTTATCTATTAAAATTAAGGATCTTTCTAAAGCGCTACTTAAAACTTAACTATGGCCAATTGGTTTGACAAGATTCTTCCCTCTTTTATAAAGAAAGGCAGTACAAAAAAGTCATCGGTACCAGAGGGCTTGTGGCAGACATGTTCAGGCTGTAATAACGTGCTTTATGTTCCCGAACTTGAAGCCAGTCTTTATGTATGCCCTAAATGTGATCATCACGTTAGGATTGGTGCAAGAAAAAGGTTGGATTTATTCTTGGATTCAGAAAATCAAATAGAGATCGCATCAAATGTAAGCCCTACAGACTGGCTTAAGTTCAAAGATACTAAACGTTATAGAGATAGGATTACTGAAGCAGAGAGTAACAGCGATGAAAATGAAGCTATTGTTGTAAAGCAAGGTACTTTATTAAAACTTCCATTGGTTGCAGCAGCCTTTGAGTTCAGATTCATGGGGGGTTCAATGGGGTCAGTAGTTGGACAAAAATTTGTAGAAGGGGTAAACCAAGCACTAAAAAATCAACTTCCTTTCGTTTGTTTTTCAACCAGCGGAGGAGCCAGAATGCAAGAATCTTTGGTTTCTCTTTATCAAATGGCAAAGACTAGTGCTGTTCTTCAAAAGCTGAAAGAGGCAGGACAGCCATATATATCTATTATGATTGATCCAATTTATGGAGGAGTTGCAGCAAGTTTAGCTATGTTAGGGGATATCAATATAGCTGAACCTAAAGCACTAGTGGGCTTCACCGGACCCAGGGTAATAGAACAAACTTTAAAAGTTCAGTTACCGGAAGGATTTCAAAGAAGTGAATTTTTATTGGATCACGGTGCTATAGATATGATTGTGCACAGAAAGGATCTTCAATCAACAGTTCATAGGCTACTATTAAATCTTCTTGATAAACCTTCAAGCTAATGTCCAAAGAGAACTCTTTAGAATACTGGTTAGATTACATTCAAACCATAGGACCAAAAGAAACAGATTTGGAACTCCAAAGGATAAAACCCATATATGAACAATTAATAAAATCTAAAATTGTCTCTAAAGTTATAGTTGTAGGAGGTACTAATGGAAAAGGCACAACTACGGAATTCTTAGGCCAACTTTTAGTTTCAAAGCATAAGATCGTTGGTACCTTCACTTCGCCACATTTATTTAATTTCAATGAAAGGATAAAAATAAATGGCAAGCCAGTTTCTGATGAAAGCATAGTTGAAAGCTTTAAATTAATTGAAGAAAACAGGGGTTCTACTAATCTTACGTATTTTGACTTTTCTACTTTGGCCGCTTTAATTATTTTCAATAAATCAAAAGTTGACTATATGGTGTTAGAAATTGGGCTTGGTGGAAGGTTGGATCCAGTAAATATTGTAGATTCAGACATTGCTATTTTGACTAATGTTGAGTTGGATCATCAAGATTGGTTGGGAGAAGATAGAGAGTCAATCGGAAAGGAGAAAGCAGATATTTTTAAACTTCATAAGCCTGTAATCATTGGACAACATGAAGTTCCAAATAGTGTCCGTGAGAAGACTTTAGAAACTAAAAATCAGACTTTTTGTGTTGGTGAAGAGTTTGATTATCAGGTAGACGATTTAAACAAAAAATGGACTTTTACATTTAAAGGGGAGAGGCAAGTTTCTTATCCAGATATCAAGTTGAATAGCTTTTCTGTGAGTAGCATTTCATGTGCTCTCACGGCTTTTTGCCTTTTAGAAGAAGAGGTAAGTTTAGATATGGATGCAGTTTTTGACTCACTAGATTTAAAAGGCCGTTGCGAACTTATAGATAACAGATATCTTCTAGACGTTAGCCATAATGAATCATCGGCTAGATATCTTTCATCTTTTATAGAAAGGAATTTTAAAGACCGAACAGTAATAAATGCCGTTTTTGGAGTTATGGAGGACAAGGATGTTAATTCGATCCTTGAACCATTAGCTACCAGAATTAATAAATGGTTTGTAACTTCTGCAGAGATAGAACGTTCTATGGCTACCAAAAAACTGGCAGATATCATTAATTCTAAATACCCCAAAGATATGGAGATTGTAGGAAGTGTTACAGAAGCCTGTATGAAAGCCCAAGAAGAAACTGAAGAAGGAGGCCTGATTTTAATCTTTGGTTCTTTTTATACCGTTGCAGAAGCTTTCCCTGCTTTAAAATTATTAAGATCAGTGGCTTAAATGATTGTAATAGATTGGATTTCTTTGGCTCTAATTGGAGCTCTAGGAATCTCAGGCTTTTTTAATGGTTTTGCCAAAGAAATTTCTTCTGCTATCGCTTGGGTAGTGTCAATAGTTGGAGCATGGTATTTTGGTCCCTTGCTTTTTCCATACTTAGAAGCCTACTTAAGCAATGTTCAAGTTAAGTCTATCGCTTCATTTATCATTGTTTTTATTATTTTGTTTACTCTAGTAAGGTTGGCGGGTTCGATACTTTCTAAATTTCTGAGCGCCATCGGGTTAAGTTTTTTAGATAAAGGCTTAGGCTTCTTTTTTGGTGCTACAAAAGCAACTGCAATTTTGGTTACTGTATTTATATTGTCTTCAGGGTTTTTAGAAAATAAAAACTGGTGGAATGAATCTTTGTCTAAAGAGTGGACCACAAGAATTGCTGAGGTGATGGAACCATTAATTAAAGATTGGAAAGCTCAAGCAGAAATTTTATTAGACAAAGGGAATGTAACTTTTCCGCCGACGTTATAAACTAGGCTGCCTTCATGTGTGGAGTAGTAGGAGTAGTCAGTAAATCGGAAGTATCACCGATGATTTATGATGCTTTAACGATTTTACAGCACAGAGGTCAAGACGCCGCTGGAATAGCAACTTGCGACAATGATAAATTCCATTTAAGAAAACAACTGGGTCTCGTTAGAGATGTCTTTAGGGATACTCATATGATCATATTGAGAGGATCAATGGGAATAGGGCATCTGAGATATCCAACTGCTGGTAGTCAAGACAGAGAATTAGCGCAACCTATGTACGTTAACTCACCTTATGGAATAAGTATTTCTCATAACGGTAACTTGACTAATAAGGATGAGATAAGTGAGGTTTTAACAGATAGAAACCTTAGATTTTTAAGTACTGACTCTGACAGTGAAGTCTTACTAAATGTATTTGCACATGAGTTGCAAAAACAAGGAGCTTCATCCCTAACCCAAAAAGAAATCTTTCAAGCGGTGAAAGCTACACATAAAAGGGTTAGGGGAGCTTACTCAGTAATTTTTATGATTAATGGAGTTGGAATTGTAGGATTTAGAGATCCTTTTGGTATCAGACCACTAATTTTTGGTTCAAGAGAAAATGATCTCTTGGGACCTGACTATATGATTGCATCTGAAAGTACAGTTTTAGATACATTAGGATTTGATGTAACTGGTGATGTGGATCCTGGAGAAGCTATTTTCATTAGCAAAGAAGGCGAAATGTATAGAGAAGCCTGTATAGAAAACCCCATACATACGCCTTGTATATTCGAGTATGTTTATTTAGCTAGACCCGATGCCGTAATTGACAATATCTCTGTACATAAATCTCGAATGAGAATGGGTGAAGCTCTAGCAAAAAAAATTAACAAACTTAAACCAGAACATGACATTGATGTAGTAATTCCAATCCCAGAAAGTAGTACCACTTCTGCTCTCCAACTGGCTAACACACTGGGGATAAAGTACACAGAAGGATTTGTTAAAAACCGCTATATTGGAAGAACTTTTATTATGCCGTTTCAAGAAAAACGTGAAAAATCGGTAAGACAAAAGCTGAACCCAATTGAATTTGAGTTCAAGGGTAAAGTGGTTTTGTTGGTTGATGATTCAATAGTTAGAGGCACTACAAGTAGGCAAATAATTGAAATGGCTAGAAACGCAGGGGCTAAAAAAGTTTACTTTGCATCAGCAGCACCTCCAATTAGACATCAGAATGTCTACGGTATAGATATGGCTGCTACAACCGAGTTAATAGCTCACAATCGAACAGAAGAAGAAATTAGTGATCTTATTGGTGCAGATTGGCTTATCTATCAGAATCTAGAAGACCTTATAGAGTCAGCACGACAAGGAAACCCCGCAATCCAACAATTTGAATGTTCTGTATATGATGGAAACTACATTACAGCTGACATAGACAAAAGTTATTTGCAAAGACTGGAAGAAACAAGAAGTGACGAGAAAAAATCTAGAAAATTAAACTAATAAGAATTTTATTTAGCTGTTTCTATAGTGACAGTAGGAAGTACTGCATTTTCTGCTGCTTCTTTATACGAAGCAATTTCATTAAAATTAAGATATCTATAGACTTCAGGGCCCATAGTATTTATCTCTTCCATATATTTTTGATATTCTTTAATAGAAGGCAGATAACCTAAAATTGAGGATATTGCAGCCAATTCAGCGGAAGCCAAAAAGACATCAGCACCCTTACCTAGTCTGTTAGGAAAATTTCTTGTTGAAGTTGAGACCACAGTAGCATTATCTTCAACTCTAGCTTGATTACCCATGCACAGGGAACACCCCGGAACTTCTGTACGAGCTCCTGACTTTTCGAATATTTCATAGTAATTTTCTTCTTTTAATTGATGCTCATCCATCTTTGTCGGAGGAACTATCCAAAGTCTTGTTGGAACATCTTCAGCTTCACTTAACAAATTACCTGCTGCCCTAAAATGTCCTATATTTGTCATGCAAGATCCAATGAAAACCTCATCAATTTTTGTATTTGCAACCTCTGATAAGGGTTTAATATCATCAGGGTCATTGGGACAAGCAAGAAGCGGTTCTTTTATTTCATCAAGATTAATTTCAATTACTTCAGCGTATTCAGCATCTTCATCTGCTACAAGTAGTTCTGGATTTTCAAGCCAAGCCTCCATAGCTTGAGCCCTTCTTTCAATAGTTCTTTCATCTCCATAGCCCTCTGAAATGAGCCATCTCATTAAAACTATATTTGAATTGAGATATTCAATTATTGGTTCTTTATTAAGTTTGATGGTACATCCTGATGAAGATCTTTCTGCAGAAGCATCTGAGAGCTCGAAAGCTTGTTCAACTTTTAAGTCAGGTAATCCTTCAATTTCCATACACCTACCAGAAAATACATTTATTTTTCCCTCTTTTTCTAGAGTTAGGTTTCCAGTTTTTAAAGCTGCGTACGGGATAGCATTTACAAGGTCTCTGAGAGTAATACCAGGTTGCATTGTGCCAGTAAATTTGACGAGTACAGATTCCGGCATATCTAATGGCATTGAACCTAAAGTTGCACCAAAAGCTACCAAACCTGAACCAGCCGGAAAACTTATTCCTAAAGGGAATCGTGTATGTGAGTCTCCTCCTGTTCCTACCATGTCAGGAAGTAACATTCTGTTCATCCAAGAATGAATTATTCCATCACCAGGTTTGAGTGCTACTCCTCCTCTGGTTTGTATAAAATCTGGCAAAGTATGGTGAGTCTCAATATCCGAGGGCTTTGGATAGGCCACCGTATGACAAAAAGATTGCATAACTAAATCTGCTGAAAATCCTAAACATGCAAGTTCTTTGAGTTCATCTCTGGTCATAGGCCCGGTCGTATCTTGGCTTCCCACAGTAGAAAGTCTAGGTTCGCAATAGGTTCCTGGTCTAATACCTTCAACGCCACAAGCTCTTCCCACCATCTTTTGAGCTAGGGTATAACCTTTGTCACTCTTTTCTTGACTCACCGGTCTAACAAAGACAGTCGAACTTTTTTCAGAGAGAGCTTCTCTGGTCCTATCAGTTAGTGATCGACCAATGATTAAGGGAATTCTTCCACCGGCCCTTACTTCATCTAGAAGAGTAGGGTTTTTTAGAGTAAAAGAGCTTAATTCTTTTCCTGACCCACTGGAACATATTCTCCCTTCATGAGGGTAGATATTTATACTGTCTCCTAATTCCATATTGGTAACATCACATTCAAGAACTATAGTCCCTGAATCTTCTAAAGTATTAAAAAAGATGGGAGCTATTTTTCCTCCGAGACAGATACCCCCAGTTCTTTTATTTGGTATGTAAGGTATGTCATCACCTATATGCCATAGGAGAGAGTTAGTTGCTGATTTTCTTGAAGACCCTGTACCGACAACGTCACCTACAAAAGCAACCGGATCTCCTGATTCTTCTAGCTTGTTAATAGTACCAATAGGGTCTTTAAAGTCTGTATTTTTCAGCATTGATAAGGCATGTAAGGGGATGTCAGGTCTTGACCAAGCTTCAGGTCCAGGGGAAAGGTCATCTGTATTAATTTCACCATCAACTTTTAGAACCTTAGCAGTAATACATTCAGGTACAACTGGCCTATTTAAAAACCATTCTGCTTCAGCCCAAGATGAAATGACTTTATTGGCTCTTTGATTTATTTTTGAAAGTTCAAAGACATCGTGGAAGGCATCAAAAATTAATAAAGTATTCGTTAAGGCTTCTACAGCCACATCCCCAACCTCTTCATTATCCAATAGGGCTATTAAAGGTTGAACGTTGTAACCCCCTAACATGGTACCTAAAAGTTTTGTTGCTGCTTCAGTCGTTATAATAGGAGTAGAGACTTTTCCATTGGCAACATCAGCAAGAAATGCAGCTTTAACATATGCTGCTTGATCAACACCTGCTGGAACTTTATTTGTGAATAGGTCTAGTATAAATTTGTCTTCACCAGTAGGAGGTTCTTTTATTAATTCAACTAAGTCCGCTACTTGTTCAGCATCCAAAGCAAGAGCAGGGATACCTTGTGTAAGTCTTTCTTCTTCATGTTTTCTATATTCTTTAAGCATAGAAACCTTCCTGTAGAGCTTTGGCGGGAGGGCATTTTAACATAGAAAAGATATAAGAAGTTGCGTTCAAAAGAGTTCTAGATATCATGTAAATCTATGGAAAGAAAGGTTAAAACACCTTGTGTAGGAGTTTGTTCCACAGTGTTTGGTGATCATGTATGCAGAGGATGCAAAAGATTTCATCATGAAGTAATTGAATGGAATGGTTACACCGATATTCAGAAAGAAACTGTCTGGAATCGCCTGGAATCATTAAAAGTATTAATTATGAAATCAAAAATTTCAATAGAAGACACTACGTTACTTCAATCTAAACTAGATTCTCTCAAAATATCTTATTACGATAAGGTCGACCCTTATTGTTGGGTATTTGATTTAATCAAACAAGCCAGTCAATCAATAAATGACTTAAGTGAATTTGGTTTAAAACCTCTCTTCGAATCAAATTTAAAGCTGGTAGATCTCAAACAAATAATTGAAGATGAGTTATTTACACTTTCCGATGCTCACTACCAAAGGTACTTCGCTTTAGAAGAAAATTATCGTGCCTAAACCTTGGGAAGAGATTCTTGTTTGCAAAACCCCAACACCTTGGTTAGATAGGGCATTAAACTCTTTAGATGTATTGTTACTCGATCACGCCCATTGTGAGAAGAAAGCTGCCACTACCGCTATATCTTTAATTCATAGGTATCCTGAAAGAAACTTAACTTCAAGACTTTCACCTTTAGCCCGAGAAGAACTTTTACATTTCGAGCAAGTACTGAAACTACTGGAGAAGAGATAGGTCCCTTATAGAAATTTAAAATCTGGACGTTATGCACATAGTTTACATGGCGAGATTTCAACTACAGAGCCAAATAAGCTTAAAGATTCATTGCTTGTTTGTGCCTTAATAGAGGCAAGGTCTTGTGAACGCTTCTTCAGCTTAGCTCTTTATCTAGAAAAGTCCCTTGCCTCTTTTTACTCTAAATTGTGTGAAGCTGAATCAAGACACTGTCATCTTTACTTAAATCTGTACCAAGATTTATTTGAAGAAGATTATAAGCCAAGGCTAAAACCACTTGCTCAGCAAGAGTCTAATTTAATTAACACGCCCGATTCACTATTCAGATTTCATAGTGGCTTTTAGATCAGCTTACAACTAACAACTCATCCCAATTGGTGGTGTATTTTGGCGATTGAAAATGTCTATGCATTGACCAGGGCTTTCTTACCCCTTGGGCAGCAAAAGTTACTCTGTTTTCACTAGTGGCATTAATTTTATCAATGGTTTTCATCAGTTTCTCACTTTTTGGTCGCCTGGAGTCAGGTATAAAGAAGTCTGATTGGTAAACGCCTTTATCATAAAAATCACTTAGCATTACACCAGCCTTTATGAAGTTATACCCACTTTTATAAACCTTTCTTGAGAGCATCTTGGTGGCCTGTAGAATATCGCGGGTATCGTTTGTGGGTAAATTGAGCTTGCAACTAAGGATATTGCTATATTGTTGATCCTGTAGCCTAAAAGGATTTGTTCTAGCAAAAACGGAGACAACCCTACAGTACTGATTTTCACGTCTCAGTTTTTCTGCCGCTCTTGCTGCGTAATCACTCACAGCTTCATTGATAGATTCTAGCGTAGTCACTTTTTTACCAAAGGTCCTACTAACCACTATTTCCTTTTTTGTTGACGGGTGTTCTTCTAGACCAATGCAAGGATATCCTCTTAATTCCATTACTGTTCTCTCCAAGACAATACTGAATCTTCTTCGTATTAGTTTAGTGTCAGTATCTGCTAACTCGAGAGCTGTTGTGATACCCATTTTATTAAGGTGTTGTTTTAGTCTACTTCCCACACCCCAGATTTCTTCTATGGGCATGATGGACATAAGTTTTCTTTGCCTTTCCTTTTTTGATAAATCAACCACACCGCCTGTGGCTAAATATTTTTTTGCGCCATAGCTAGCAGCCTTGGCTAAGGTTTTCGTTGGACCTATCCCCACGCGAACTGGCATGCCTGTCCAACATTTAACTTTTTCTTGGCATTCACGACCAAATTGCTCTAGTTCGGTACAAGAACTGACACCGCTAAGATCTAAAAAGGCTTCATCTATACTGTATATCTCAATTCTAGGGGCAGAGTACTCCAAGGTTTGCATAACTCTGGCTGAAATGTCTGCATACAGTTCATAGTTTGAGGAAAATGCTACTCCCCCTTGACGGGTGAAAGAATCTTTTATCTTAAACCAAGGTTCACACATTTTTATACCAACTTTCTTTGCTTCTTTAGAAAGTGCTACAACGCAGCCATCATTATTTGATAGAACGACAATTGGTCTATCTTTTAAATCAGGTCTAAATACTCTTTCACAAGACGCGTAAAAACTATTGCAATCAACCAAAGCGTAGGTCATGGTCTAATAAGTATTTATTGCAGCAATTACGACGCCAGCAATTTCTAGTTCTTCGTTTTCTTTTATGAAAATGGGGGTGTACTTGGAGTTCTCTGCAGCAAGGCAAACTTTTGGTTTAGTTAAGAGTCTTTTACATGTGTAAGCTCCGTTGATAGCGGCAACCACAATACTTTTATGCTTGGGTTCTACACTTCTATCAACAATCAGTATGGCACCATCACCAATAAATGCACCTACCATAGAATCTCCACTGACGCGCACGAAATAGGTGGCTGCTGGGTTTTTAATTAAATATTCATTTAAATCAATAGGGCGTTCAACATAATCATCAGCTGGGCTTGGCCACCCAACACGAACTTTATTTAAAAAATAGGGGATTTCTGCAAGGGGAAAATCTCCCTCTGAAGTGTCGCCCAGATACTTTACAACCATAAGGATTAATTAAAATAATACTGTATATATATACAGTATATTTAACAGAACATTTTGTAAAGCTTTTAACTTAAAAAGATTCTAGTAATATGAATAATAGTATGAAAATTTGGATAAGCCTTTTAGTTATTTATGCAGGATTTTTTCTCTGGTACACAGATATGGGAGGAAAATTAGACGAAGAAGAAATTGAGTTTTTCTTAGAAAAACTAGAAGAAAATGCTTCTGTTAACTCTGTCGATTCAAGTTCACAGATCAGCTTAATTAAGCGCTTTATGGAAGAAGACACCGGTAGGCAATTTCTTATGGTTAATAATATTGACATGAATGAGAGCCCAGAGGATGTTGAGGGAGCAGAGCCAGGAGAGTCAGCAGAAAGCTTGCTTGATCGATATATGGAACATATGTATTCGCAACTTATCAAAAGAGCTTGTCACCCTGTTTTTGCAGGTTACGCAATTCACCCTTCAATGGATTTAGTGGGAATAGAGGGAGCGGAGATATGGGATCAAGCTGCCCTAATGAGGTATAAGAGTAGAAGGGCTTTTATGGAAGTGGTAACGCACCCCAATATGCTAAGTAAGCATGACTTTAAAGTGGCCGCATTGGAGAAAACCATAGCTTATCCTGTTGAAACAGCTCTTTACCTTAGTGACCCAAGATTTTTATTGGCATTGATTTTAATTATTTTGGGATTATTTCTACAGAATAGGGTTAAGCAATAGGAAACTCTTTAAGTTCACAAGATTTATTATCCATCCATATATACCAAGCCGATTTATCCCAATCCCCCAAAACAATTCTTTGTGCAGGGGTCTCATTGATTTCAAGTGAGTGAACTTTGGGGCGGTGTGTGTGGCCGTGAATTAGAAGTTCTACGTTATGCAAAGTCATAATTTCCTCTACTGCTTCGGGGGTTACATCCATAATCTCATCTTTCTTTAAGTTAGTGGCTTCTTTGCTATCTAGTCTCAATGCCTCAGCCATTCTCTCTCTTTCTTCAATGGGCTTGTCTAGGAATTCTTTTCTCCACTGTGGATTGCGGCTCGTATTTCTAAATTCTTGGTAATCGACATCCTTAGTACAAAGTAAATCTCCATGCATTAACAAGGTAGCTTTTCCGAAAAGATCTAGCTTGTAAGGATCATCAAGTAGAGTTATTCCGGTATCTTCACAAAATCTCTCACCTATTAAGAAGTCTCTATTTCCATGCATAGCAAAAACAGATGTAGAAGTAGCTTTAAGAAGTAATAACTTTTCTTTTATTAGATGTGAAAGCTCGCTCTTAAAATCATCTCCAATCCATACTTCAAAAAGATCACCCAGAATATAAAGGTGTTGAGCTTCTCTTGCAGTTGTATCTAGAAAAGATAAAAAAGCTTCTGTCACTTCAGGCTTTTCTTCTTGAAGATGAAGGTCAGAAATGAAGCAATAAGCCATAAGTTTTACTCTTTTGTTACTTTTGTCTTTTGAACAGTTATATCTTCAAGTGGTACATCTTGATGACCACCTGAGCTGCCTGTTGCAACTGCAGCAATGGCTTCAACGGTTTCAAAGCCTTCAATCACGGTACCAAAAACAGCATAGCCCCATCCCTGTGGAGTTTCAGCGGTATGATCTAGACTAGAGTTATTTTCAAGATTTATAAAAAATTGTGAAGTAGCTGAATGTGGATCGCTTGTTCGTGCCATAGACAGACTCCATTTTAAGTTCTTTTGTCCGTTATTTGCTTCGTTCTCAATAGGAGGGTTTCCTGACTTGTTCTTCATTCCTGTTTCTAATCCTCCTCCTTGAATTACAAAGCCTGGTATAACTCTATGGAAGAGAGTTCCATCATAAAAACCACTATTTGCATAATCTAAAAAATTTTTAGTTGTAATGGGTGCATCGTCTTCAAATAACTCTATAACGATAGAGCCCATAGTTGTTTCAAAAGTTACCACTTTTATCTCCTTTTCTTTTTCTAATAACGGAACAAGCCAATATATACCTAAAATTAGTAAGATTAGGCCAATAATTAACGCTAGTTTCTTCATTTTCTACTAATTGATTAATCTGGAACGATATAATACGAACTTTATAGACTTGCTTCCATTGTAATAATTGGATAACCACTAAGAGACCATGAAAGTTTTTAATTCTTTAACCGGAAAAAAAGAAGATTTAGATTCATTTGAGAAAGGAAAAATCAGTATCTATGTCTGTGGAATGACAGTCTACGACGATTGTCATATAGGCCATGCTAGGACTTTCTTATCCTTTGACATGATTGTTAGATACCTTAGGTCTAGAAATATAGAAGTTAAATACATCAGGAATATAACTGATGTCGATGACAAAATTTTGCAAAGAGCCAAAGAAACAAACCAAGAACCTTCTGTTTTAACTGATCGATATATTGAAAGAATGACCTCTGATTTTAATGCCTTGGGAATGATTTCACCTGATAAGGAACCAAGAGCAACAGAAAATATCCAAATAATACTTGACCTGATTAGTAGGTTAATAGAAGGAGGTTATGCTTACCACGAGGGTGGGGATGTTTATTTCTCAGTGGAGTCTTTTCCAGAGTACGGAAAATTATCTAATCAAAAGATGGATGAAATTCTTTCAGGAGCAAGAATTGAAATAGACAAAGAAAAAAGAAATCCTGCTGATTTTGTTTTATGGAAAAAAGGAGATGAAAATCTAGCTTGGGATTCTCCCTGGGGAAAAGGCAGACCTGGTTGGCACATAGAGTGCTCTGCTATGAGTATGGATGCCTTAGGGGATACCTTTGATATTCATGCAGGAGGCTCAGATCTCAAATTCCCACACCATGAAAATGAAATAGCACAATCAGAGGCTGCTACAGGAAATAACTTTGCTAAGTACTGGATGCATACGGGGCCTCTAAGAATAGATAAAGAAAAAATGTCTAAATCCTTAGATAACTTCCTTACCATAAGAGATGCTTTAAAGGATTATCCTTATGAAGTCCTTAGATTCTTCTTACTTTCAAGTCATTACAGGAGCCCAATAAACTATTCAGAAGAAGCTTTAGTAGAATCTAAAGCAGCTTTGGAAAGGCTTTACACAGCAATTCACGATGTTGATATTTCCTTAACTGATGAACTTTCTAGAGGTTCACATACAGGGCAGTTTCAAGAAGCTATGGATGATGATTTTAATGTGCCAGAAGCCTTATCAGTTCTATTTGATCTAGCTAAAACAATTAACAAATTAAAAGAGAGCGGTGATATAGAAAAGACCAAAGTATTGGCTAAGGAATTAATCAATTTATCTAATTCTCTAGGGTTATTGGAACAAGACCCTGAAATATTTCTTAAATCAGGTGTAGAAATGAACGAATCAGAAGTTCAAGCACTTATAGACGAAAGAGAAAAATCAAGAGATGAAGGGGATTATTCAAAAGCAGATGAGATAAGAGATCAGTTATTAGAAAAAAACATTATTTTGGAAGATTCAAAAGAAGGCACCTTCTGGAGAAGAAGATAGTTAAACAGTAAGATTTTTAGTAACAAATCTACAGTAGCTACAATTATCAGCAGCCTTTGGAGGTTCTTCTGCTAAAAGACAATACTTGAGGTCTTTCAAGGTGGGTTCAACCCACTCATCGTTTCCTATATAAGGAATTAGCTTAACTTTGAATTCTAGTCGGTTATTGAACTCACTTTTATCTTTTATCCCATTACAATAAACGAAATAGGCCGTATCAGATACATCGAAAGAATTACCCCGAAATAGCCATTGGTAAAATTCCACTTGCCTCTTATAGCCAATTTGCCAGTCGGCGTCTAAAGTTACTTCCCCTTTTTTAGAGGTAGCTTTATAGTCCACAACAATTAGTTTATTTGTTTTTTTATCTATCCAAACGTCATCAATACCTCCCCTCAGAATCAGATTTGTAGGTTCATGGAATCTTTTTACTCCGTTTCTAAGAGATTCTCTCCAATTATCTAGTTCTGGATGTTCATAGGGGATGGCATTTAGATTATGTTCTACTTGGATTGGGTGCGGTTTCTGTTTCTTTCTGTAACCGTCAAATTCATTTTTTAAAAGTTCATCGACTGCGTTATTAAGGTTGAATGGAAAGGTTGAAGGTCTGGCTATTCCAAGTCTGTTAGTTAAATAAAAACACCTAGGGCATTCAAGGAAGTTATCTACTCTAGATCTGCTGAGAGTGAATGGTTCTTCAGTATTTGGATTAAAAAGTCTTGAAGGCATTTTTTTTATTTTGGGGCCTTAAATACTAGGCCCCTTACAATTTGGCTCCCCGAGCTGGGCTCGAACCAGCGACCCAATGATTAACAGTCATTTGCTCTACCAACTGAGCTATCGGGGAATATGTTAATTATAACTACTTCAAAGCTTATAATAAATTTCTAATAAAGCTTATGTCTAAAGAACTACAAGTCATATCAGATTTTAATCCTGCAGGCGATCAACCTAAGGCCATTAAAGAGTTAGTTGAGGGAGTCAATAGCGGTCTCCTTAATCAAACTTTACTGGGTGTCACCGGATCAGGGAAAACATTTGCTATGGCAAAAGTAATTGAGGAGCTTCAGAGGCCTGCAATTGTTATGGCGCACAATAAAACCTTAGCTGCCCAATTGTATGGAGAATTTAAGGAATTCTTACCAAACAATGCGGTTGAGTATTTCGTATCTTATTACGATTACTATCAACCTGAAGCATATGTTCCTACCACAGACATTTACATTGAAAAAGATGCTTCCATAAATGAACACATAAACCAGATGCGTTTATCAGCAACTAAAGCTGTCATGGAAAGAAGGGATGTTGTGATAGTAGCATCAGTATCAGCAATTTATGGGTTAGGAGATCCTAAAAGGTATTTCCAAATGGTTATTCACTTAGATCGTGGAGAACAAATAAACCAAAGGACACTTATAAGAAGACTGGCCGAGTTGCAATATGAAAGAAATGAAGCGGACTTTAGAAGATCTGTATACAGAGTGCGTGGGGATGTCATAGATGTTTTTCCTGCTGATTCAGAAAAAGAAGCTTTGAGAATAGAGCTATTTGGTAATGAAATAGAATCATTAAAATACTTTGATCCGTTAACGGGAGAAGTTATTAGGGATGTTCCCAGAGCAACAATTTATCCAAAGTCTCACTACGTCACCTCTAGGGATAGAATTTTGAAGGCGGTTGAATTTATTAAGGAAGAGTTGGTGACCAGACTAGACGAGTTAAACAAAGAGAATAGACTGGTTGAGGCACAACGGCTGGAGCAACGCACTCTATATGATATAGAGATGTTACAGGAACTCGGGTTTTGTACAGGAATTGAAAATTATTCTCGATTTCTTTCTGATAGACAACCGGGAGAGCCACCACCAGGAGATCGTTCTAGAAAGCAAACTCTGGTTGATTACGGGTTCCGTCTTCCAGTTGCTTTGGATAATAGACCGTTAAGGTTTGATGAATGGGAAATGCTATCGGGTCAAAGAATCTTTGTTTCCGCGACTCCAGGAAAATATGAAAAGGAAAAATCAGGAAGAGTAGTTGAGTTGCTGGTTAGGCCAACGGGTTTGGTAGATCCTGAAGTTGAAGTTAAACCGGCTACAAACCAAGTGGATGATTTACTTTCAGAAATTCATAAATATGCACCCAAGAATGAAAGGGTTTTAGTTACTGTGCTAACCAAGAGGATGGCAGAAGACCTGACTGACTACTTAGATGAAAATGGAATTCGAGTTAGGTATTTGCACTCCGATATAGATACAGTGGAAAGGATAGAGATCATTAGAGATCTCAGGCTAGGAGAATTTGATGTTCTTGTGGGCATCAACTTATTAAGGGAAGGCCTAGATATTCCGGAGGTTGCTTTGGTTGCTATCTTAGATGCTGATAAGGAAGGATTTTTAAGATCTGATGTCTCTCTTATACAAACAATTGGAAGGGCAGCAAGACATATTTCTGGCAAAGCCATTCTCTATGCTGACAAGATTACTGGCTCAATGCAAAGGGCCATTGATGAAACTAGTCGAAGAAGAAAAGTTCAAGAAGACTTTAATAAGGAACACTCTATAACTCCTAAAGGAATAAAAAAATCTGTACTAGACATTATGGAAGGAGCAAGGTCAACAAGAAAGAGAGGGCAAGCTAAGAGTAAGAAAAAATCTCTTGATATATTTAAATTTACTCCGCTCCAGGAGCTTAATGATCCAGATCAAATGAGAAAAGAAATTACTCTTTTAGAAGACCTGATGTATAAGCATGCTAAAAATCTAGAATTTGAAGAGGCTGCAGCTCACAGAGATAGAGTGACTGAACTAAAAGAAAAGTTATTTATGTCTTAACTAAGTTAAATAGAAGAATTCCTTTTATTAACCGAGAGAGTCCTATAGTAGAGCTGAACATTTTGTACATAGTCTACAGCCTCATTAATTCTGGTAGCCATAGAGGGGTCATCTTCTTCTTTTGCCATAAGAATTAAAGTATTGCAGATTTCAGTCCAGCTATTAGCATTTCCATTGGTATTTAGTGTCTTCTTTCTGGCTTCTTTTAAGTAGCTAAAACCTAAATTGTAAGCAGCAATTGCTATCCAAAGTTTATCTTGTCTAGGAATAGATTCAGGGAGTCTTTCTAAAAGACTCTGAAAGTAAATAGAACCACCCATCACACTTTGCTTAGGGTCAGTTCTTTTAGTTACGCCTACTTCCTTAGCTGTTTTTTGGGTAAGCATCATCAGTCCCCGGACCCCAGTTTTTGAGATGGCTTTAGGATCCCAATGCGATTCTTGATAACTGATTGCAGCTAGAAGAGTCCAGTGCTGATCTGTTTGGCTAGCGGCTTCTTTAAATAAATTTACCCACTCAGGTAGCCTTTGATTCATGCGTGCTACGAAGATCTCTTTTCCAGCAGGGTCCTGTTCGTTCCACATTAGATTTAACTCTTCTTCTAGATAAACTGTGTTGTTAGAGTTGAACGAAACAACGGAATTATCAAGACCCAATAAGGCGATAACTAGAAGACCAAAAAAGGAAACCAATCTTATCTTGTTCAAAACAAAAAATACCCCTCTTGGGTGGGTAATTATAAATAACAATTTATGATTAATCACTATATATTGTGTTCAATAACTTAAAACAACACAATATAAAGTGGTTTTTGTATTTCTTTGCTTAATCTATAATACGCCCCTCAAAACTCAATGGTTTCAACGAAAGACGAGCTTTCCTCATTCGTTGCTTTAAAGGGGCAACAAGGTCTTTCTGAGTTTAGATTAAAAGCTCTTGTAGAACTTATTAAAAGAGATTTTTATGACATCCAATCAATAAATTGTGAAGATTTTTTCTTTTGTTCTTTATCTGAGGAGAGTAAAGAATTAAGAATTCAAACAGAAGATAGACTTAGTAAAATTTTAAAGGCTCAAGTCGTTAAGAAAGAGCTAGAGGCAGATCAATTTATTTTGATTCCTAGAATAGGTACTATTTCGCCTTGGTCTTCAAAAGCTACAGACATTCTTTCTAATGCAGGCCTTAAACCTCTTAAAAGAATTGAAAAAGGCTTATGTTTTTCCTTGGATACTCAATCTGATTTGAAAGAAAAATCAATTATTGAAATAGGTCAAAAAATATATGATCGAATGACCCAAGCTGTCATCACAACGGTTGCTGATGCTCAGAAATTATTCAAAAAAACTCAACCCAAGCCAGTTCTTAGAATTAATATCCTGGAAAAAGGAAAAAAGTCCTTACAAGAAGCAAATAGCTCTTTGGGTTTGGCTTTAAGTGAAGAAGAGATAGATTATTTGTACAACAGTTACTTAGAAAAAAAATCAAATCCGACTGATGCTGAACTTATGATGTTTGCTCAGGCAAATTCTGAACATTGTCGGCACAAGATTTTTAATGCTGAGTGGGAAATAGATGGTCAAACTCATTCAATGAGCCTTTTTGACATGATCCGTAATACTTATAAAAAAAGTCCCCATGGAGTCCTTTCGGCATATGAAGATAACGCTGCAATACTAAAGGGCCATAAAGCTAAGAGGTTTTTTCCAAATCCTGCATCTATCTATAAAGCTGAAGAAGAGCCAATACATTTGGTAACAAAAGTAGAAACGCATAACCATCCAACTGCCATTTCGCCTTTTCCAGGTGCTTCCACAGGTTCGGGTGGAGAAATTAGGGATGAAGGCGCTACTGGAAGAGGAGCGAAACCAAAAGCAGGTCTGTGCGGTTTTAGTGTTTCAAATTTAAGGATTCCTAATTTTGAAGAAAAATGGGAAGGGAAAGAAAATAAACCCGATCGAATTTGTTCACCTTTACAGATAATGTTAGAAGCCCCAATCGGAGCAGCTGCTTTCAACAATGAATTCGGCAGACCTAATATCTTGGGTTACTTCCGTACCTTTGAAATGAAAATTGATGAGAATACTTATGGTTATCACAAACCTATTATGCTTGCGGGAGGTTTAGGCAACATAAGAGACTCTCATGTGAAGAAAAGTCCAGTACCGGTTGGCTCTAAACTAATTGTTTTGGGTGGACCGGCTATGCTAATCGGGTTAGGTGGTGGTTCTGCATCTTCTTTATTATCTGGAGAAGCTGAACTGGACTTAGATTTTGCTTCTGTTCAGAGAGATAACGCCGAAATGGAAAGAAGGTGCCAAGAGGTTATTGATAATTGCTGGCAGAGAGGAGACTCTAATCCCATTTTATTTATTCATGATGTAGGTGCAGGGGGTCTATCTAATGCTATACCAGAATTAATAAAAGATAGTGGGCATGGAGGGCTGATACAACTTAGAGACATACCAAATGCCGAACCTGATATGTCGCCTATGGAAATTTGGTGCAATGAATCTCAAGAAAGATATGTAATGGCAATAGAAACTAAAGAGTTAAAAGGATTCTTAGATATATGTGATAGGGAAAGGTGCCCTGTCGCGGTTTTAGGGGAAATAACGGAAGGAAATGACCTGAAAGTACATGATTCATTATTTGATAATTATCCAATAGATATCCCTCTTGAGACTCTTTTTGGAAATACACCAAAATTAGTCAGGAAGTTTAAAAGAGAAAAGGAAGAAATTATTGAGTCCAAAACTCTTGATCAAGATATTAATTCTTTACTAAGAAATGTTTTGCGACATCCAACTGTAGGCAGCAAGAGCTTTCTGATAACAATTGGGGATAGATCTATAACAGGTTTAATATCACGGGATCAAATGGTAGGTCCTTGGCAAGTTCCAGTGGCAGATAATTCTGTAACTCTTTCTGGTTTTTCATCCTCCACTGGAGAGGCAATGGCAATTGGTGAAAAAACCCCTTGTGCAATTATTAATTCGAAAGCTGCTTCTAGGATGGCAGTAGGTGAAGCAGTTACCAACATTATATCTTCTGGAATAGAGAAACTTTCAGACATAAAAATTTCTGCAAATTGGATGGGTGCACCAGATAAGTTAAAAGGAGATCAAGATCTTTATGAAGCAGTTGAGGCAGTTGGTATGGATCTTTGTCCCAAATGGGATATATGTATACCTGTAGGTAAAGATTCTTTATCCATGGCTACTAGTTGGCGTGATGAAGAAAAGAATGAACATTCAGTCACTTCTCCTCTATCTCTAATAGTTTCAGCTTTTGCCCCACTTAAAGAAGTAAATTTAGCGATCACTCCCCAGATAAACTTAACTTCCTGCAAATCTTCTGAACTAATTTTTATTGATCTAGCAAAAGGAAAGAAAAGAATGGGAGGAAGTATTGCTTTCCAAGTATCTTCTCAATTCCTAGGATCAGTTCCGGATGTTGAATGTGTAAATGAAATGCCTAATTTAGTAAAAGTTATTCATCAACTTATAAAAGAAAAGAAGATTATCGCCTACCATGACCGATCTGACGGCGGTTTAATTTGCAGTCTCCTAGAGATGGCTTTTTGTGGAAGAAGTGGACTTGATATAAAGCTAGACGAAGTTTGCGAAACTAATAAACAAATACTAGATTTTTTATTTAATGAAGAATTGGGAATGGTAATTCAAGTTCCAACCGAAAATACAGAAGAGGTTATCAATTTAGTTTCTGAAGCAGGTTTAAAAGATCATATTTATAGAATTGCTTCACCAAATGAGTCAAAGGACATCAAAGTTTTTCAAAATGAGAGTTTGGCTTTCGAATGGAAGTTAAGTGATCTTCTTAAAGAATGGAACTTCGTGAGCCATAAAATGCAATCTCTTAGAGACAACCCTAAGACTGCTGAAGACGAGTATTTATTTGATACTGACGACAAAAGAGAAGGATTAAATCCCAAGGTTTCATTTGAAATCCCAAAAAAATTAATAGCTTCACCTAAAAAACCTCAAATCGCAATACTTAGAGAACAAGGTGTTAATGGGCAAGTAGAAATGGCAGCTGCTTTTGATAGGGTGGGATTCTCTTGTATTGATGTTCATATGACAGATTTAATAAAGGGTAAGAGAAAGTTAGAGGAATTTAATGGTTTAGTGGCTTGCGGGGGATTTTCTTACGGTGATGTATTGGGAGCAGGGGAAGGTTGGGCTACTAGTATTCTTTACAATGATAAATTAAGTCTAGATTTCATAAATTATTTCAGTCGAGACGATGTATTTACTTTGGGAGTTTGTAACGGCTGTCAAATGTTGGCACTTCTGTCAGAGCTTATACCTGACACTGATTTGTGGCCCAGGTTTGTTAGAAATGAATCTGAAAAGTTCGAAGCACGATTAACCCAATTGCTGGTTAATAAATCACCTTCAATCTTTTTTAAAGACATGGAAAATTCGGTTTTGCCGGTAGCAGTGGCACACGGAGAGGGTCAAATCAGTTTAGCTAGAAGTGAAATAGATAAATTAATTCATCAAGGATTAGTGCCTATAACTTATGCTGATGATGAAGGCCAGACAACAGAGGCTTATCCAAATAATCCGAACGGCTCTTTGTCAGGTATAGCAGGAGTAACAAATACTTTAGGAACAATAACTTTAATGATGCCACACCCAGAAAGATCATTTTTATCTGTACAACATTCTTGGAAACCAGAGGATTGGGGTGAATACAGTCCTTGGATTAAATTCTTTTTAAATGCCAGAGAGTTTATTAATTAGGTTTTTTAGCTGGCCTTTCTATGGTCTCAATTCTTAAATCAAATTTGTTATTTTTCTTGTCATTCAGATAATGCTTCAGGACCAAAGGCACGAATGGGAAAGCAAGCTCTTCCCAAGGAATGCTGTCTTCTTCAAATAGTCTTACCTCAAGACTTTCAGAAGTTGGACCAAAGTCTTCTGCAATAACCTCTGCTAAAAAAAGCATATAGATTTGACTGATCTGAGGGATATTAAAAATTGCATAAAGATGATCCATCTTTACCTCAGTACTTGTTTCTTCAAGAGTTTCTCGGAAGGCTCCTTGCTCTACGGTTTCTCCATTTTCTAAAAACCCTGCAGGCAAAGTCCATAAACCCTGTCTAGGATGAATAGCCCTTTTACACAAAAGAATCGTTTCTTCTTTTATGGGTAAGGTGCCAGTCACAATTTTAGGGTTTTGATAATGAATATCGTCGCAACTGGTGCAGCAATATCTCGGCAGATTGTCACCTTCTGGAATCTTAAGCTCGACCTCACTGCCACAACTGCTGCAATATTTCATTTATTAAGGATTATTTTTGATTTGATTTTCGGAAGTATAAACTATTATGTAAATTAAAAATTAACTATCCATGCTCAAAAAAATAGAGGAAAACCTAAATAATAAAGAATCAACTTGGCTAGATCAGTTGTCATTGAAACAATCTGATCCTAAATCAGATTTACCTAAAGCAGCTGTACTTATAGCCCTAACTGATGAAGAAAACCCTGAAGTCATCTACACTTTAAGGTCAAATAAAGTTTCTTCTCATCAAGGTGAGGTTTCTTTTCCTGGCGGTATGCAAGAAGAATCAGACTCTTCTTTGATAATGACCGCTTTAAGGGAATCAGAAGAAGAGATAGGTTTACCACAGAATTGTGTAAAAATTTTAGGGTCTCTAGATACTATGGTTAGTAGGTTTAATGTCAGTGTTACACCCTTTGTGGGTGTTATTCCCGGCGATGTCGAGCTTAATACGAGCTCAGAAGAAATCGAGGCATGTTTTAAAGTGCCACTTTCTTTTCTTTTAAAGGACAAAAGATATAGAAATGATGAAGTGAATAGAAACGGAGAGACTTTTTATATGCCTGCTTACAAGTATAGTTCCTACGTAATTTGGGGCTTAACCGCTATGATTACAGTTAATTTTTTGAATAGAGCTCTAGATGCGAAGATTGATATGTCTTTACCAAGTAAAATAGAGGGAGAGGAAGGATGAAGTTTGACCTAGGGGAATATTCTGTTGAGACAGACGGAGATAATTTTTACATTGCCGAGACAGCTATAGTATTAGGCAAGGTCAAGTTATGTAGAGATGCCAGTGTCTGGTTTGGTGCTGTTTTAAGAGGTGATACAGAGCTGATTACTGTGGGAGAAGGCAGTAATGTTCAGGATGGGGCAGTCGTCCATACTGATTTGGGTTTTCCGGTAGAAATAGGAAAAGATGTAACAATAGGTCATCAAGCTATGCTTCATGGATGTAGCATAGGTGATGGGAGTTTAATCGGTATAAACGCAGTGGTGTTAAATGGATCCCTAGATGAAGATAAAAAGAAGGGATTGTTGCTTTCTGCCCAGCATTACGTGCAGAATTACAAAAGATTTAAAGTAGAATTAACTAAAGTGGAGGACTAACTTATGAAGACAGAAACAGTTAATTACCAAGCCAAAAACATTGATTTAAAGGGTTATGTAGCTTTTCCAGATGCTGAGAATGCCCCTTTAGTATTAATAGTACATACTTGGGCTGGTAAAGATGAATTTGTTCATCAAAGGGCTGAAGATCTTGCTGCTTTAGGGTATGTTGGATTTGCTGTAGATATGTACGGAAATGGAAAAGTAGGAGCAGATACAGCTGAAAATGAATCGCTGATGACACCACTAGTAAGTGATAGAGACATGTTGAAGGATCGTATTGTTTCGGCCTTAAATTACGGAAAGAGCTTACCAGGGGTTGATTCGAGTCGAGCTGCCGCAATCGGGTACTGCTTTGGAGGATTAGTTGTACTTGATCTGGCTAGGTCTGGAGAAGATTTAAGTGGAGTAGTGAGTTTTCATGGTCTTTTGATGCCTTCTGATATTTCAGAAAAAGGGATCAAGGCTAAAGTCTTAGTTTTGCATGGAGAAAGAGATCCAATGGTGCCGCTTGATATGGTTGATACATTTCAAAAAGAAATGACCGAAGCAGATGCAGATTGGCAATTACATAGTTATGGGGGAACCTATCATGCCTTTACCAATCCGGATGCAAATGATCCAAATCTGGGTACTCAGTTCAACAAGTCTGCGAATGAAAGATCCTGGCAGTCAATGAAGAACTTCTTTGCGGAGATTTTTTAGAAGTTTAAGCTTTTGAGATTAGTGTGAAAACCAAGCAAATAAGAAAAACTTACTTAGACTATTTCATATCAAAGGACCATGAATTAGTCGATAGCGGTTCTTTAATCCCTCAAAATGACCCTTCATTGTTGTTTACCAATGCAGGCATGGTTCCTTTTAAAGATGTCTTACTGGGAGTGGAAAAAAGACCTTATACAAGAGCTGTAAGCTCTCAAAGATGCTTGCGAGTGGGAGGAAAGCATAACGATCTAGAAAATGTAGGGTATACGGCTAGGCATAACACTTTTTTTGAGATGTTAGGTAATTTTAGCTTTGGAGATTATTTCAAAAGGGAAGCTATTGAGTTTGCTTGGGAGCTATTAACCAATAAATATTCTCTTCCTGCCGATAAGCTGTGGGTAACAGTTTTTAAAGATGATGATGAATCAGAAGCCATATGGAAAGAAGAAATAGGAATTCCTGGAGAAAGAATTTCTAGGCTCGATGAAGAAGAAAATTTTTGGACCATGGGAGACACGGGTCCTTGTGGCCCTTGCAGCGAAATATACTACGATCATGGTTCTCAAGTAGAAGGATCTCCGCCCGCTATGGGCTCAGATCCAGGCGATAGATTTATAGAAATATGGAATTTAGTTTTCGCACAGTTTGATCGTTCAAAAGACGGCACTTTAAATACTCTTCCAAATCCTTGTGTGGATACAGGAATGGGTTTAGAAAGAATGGCGGCGGTATTGCAAGGAAAGCATGATAATTTTGAAACAGACTTATTTACACCTTTAATCAAAGAAGCTGCAAGTATCTGTGGCACTAAAGACTTAAATGATCCTTCTTTAAAAGTTATTGCAGACCATTTAAGAGCTAGTGCTTTTCTAGTAGCAGATGGAATCAGTCCTTCCAATGAGGGAAGGGGTTACGTGTTAAGAAGAATAATAAGACGTGCATTGAGACACGCTGACAAGCTAGGATCAAAGCAACCAGTACTGTCTTCTATGGTGCCAACTTTAGTGAAACAAATGAGTAATGCTTACCCAATTTTGAAAAAAAATAGCAAACTTATAAAGGCTAATATTCTTCAAGAAGAGGAACAATTTGCTTCAACTTTGGTCCAAGGCATGGACCTTTTAAAAGGAGAAGTTAATAACTTGAAAGGAAAAACTATTTCAGGGGAGCTCATTTTTAGGTTGTATGATACTTACGGTTTTCCCCCTGATATGACAGCAGATTTTGCTAGAGAGAATAACCTGAAGGTTGATTTAAAAGGGTATGAAGAAGCCATGGCTAAACAAAAAGAAAGAGGAAGAGAGGCAAGTGCTTTTAGATCAGTTATTCCAGAATCATTAAATTTAAAAGGTAGCACTAAGTTCGTTGGGTATGAAAAAAATGAAGTTAAGGCAAAAATAGTAGAATTGGTTTCTCTTTCAGATGGTAAAGCACAAGAAAAATTAAAGAAAAACCAAGAGGCTGTTGTAATTCTGGATAAGACATCTTTTTACGCAGAATCGGGAGGCCAAGTTGGAGATTCTGGTGTGCTGACTGGAAATAAATTTGAATTTGAAATAAAAGATACACAAAAGATTGGAGATCATGTTGGTCATGTTGGATCCTTGTCTAAAGGAAGTGCTTCTAAAGGTGATTCAGTGGTTGCGAAGATAAATCAGCAGGCTAGAAATAAAATTGTATTAAATCACTCTGCAACCCATCTGCTTAACTCTGCCTTGAGAATTGTTTTGGGTGACCATGTAGAACAAAGAGGGTCTTTGGTAAATGAAGAAAAGCTAAGGTTTGATTTTGTTCATAAGAAACAGGTATCGAAAGAAGAGATAAAACAAATTGAAGCAATAGTTAATGCAGAAATAAGAGCTAATAGTGAAGCCACCACTGAAACCATGCCCATCAAAGAAGCTGAAAAGAAAGGAGCCTTAGCTTTCTTTGGGGATAAATATGCTGAGCAAGTAAGGGTATTGTCTATGGGAGGCGATTTCTCTGTAGAACTTTGCGGTGGTACTCATGTTCAAAGAACAGGGGACATAGGTTATTTTAAGGTAATGGCAGAAACTAGTATTTCTGCAGGTGTGCGTCGAATAGAAGCTCTAACAGGGGAAGCTGCTCTAAATCTTTCACAAGACAGTCATGATAATTTAGACTCACTAGCTCTCCAGCTGAATACTTCTTCAGAACAGGTTTCAGAAAAAGTATCCCAACTCATTGAAACTAATAAATCACTCAAACAAGAAGTAGACAAACTTAAATCAAGTAATTTGTCAGCTACAGCTTCAGACTTATCACTAGAATCTGAAGAAATTGAAGGCATAAAAGTCTTTGCCCACAAAATGGAAGGCCTAGATTCTTCTGCCTTACGAGAAACTGCTGACCAGCTTAGAAATAAAGAGAAAAATTCTTTAATTGTGCTGATTTCTATTTTCGAAGATAAGATTCCTATCGTTATCGCTAGGCATAAAGATTTAGAAAAAGTAGATGCAAGAAAAGTGATGGACCATATGGTAAATCTTCTAGGGGGCAGTGGTGGCGGACGTGCAGATTTTTCTCAAGGCGGTATAGAGAATGTTGAAGACATAGATATTGCTTTAGCCTCTCTTTCAGAATTTCTGGTTTCTTTAAATTCCTAGTGCTATAGAATACGCACCCTTTTTGGGTTAACAGCTATGGAAAAACTGCTTGTACAGAAATTTGGTGGCACTTCGGTTGCGGATGCAGGGCGTATTGAAGTTGTTGCAGACATTATTGCGAAGACTATTTCTGAAGGTCACAAAGTCGTTGTTGTGCTTTCCGCTATGGGAGAGGAAACAGATAGGCTGATAGACCTTGCTAAATCAATTCATGCAGAACCCAACCTAAGGGAATACGATGCCTTGGTTTCTACTGGGGAGCAAATATCAGTCGCTTTAATGGCCATGGCATTGGGTAAAAGAAATCTAAAAGCTAAGTCTTACACCGCCTATCAACTGGGTATAAAGACCAACAAAATGCATGGTAGAGCCAGAATAGTCGATGTAAAAGTAGAAAAATTAATTAAACAGTTAAACAAAAATGTCATACCTGTAATCACAGGGTTTCAAGGAATGAATGAAGAAGGTGATATAACGACATTAGGTAGAGGGGGTTCTGATACTACTGGGGTGGCCATTGCGGTGGCTCTTCAAGCAGATGAGTGTCAGATTTACACTGATGTTGATGGTGTATTTACAACTGATCCAAGAATTTGCCCTAAAGCTAGACTTTTGGAACAAGTTTCTTTTGACGAAATGTTAGAACTCTCAAGTACTGGAGCTAAAGTTCTCCAGTTACGTGCGGTAGAATATGCCAGTAAATATGATATGCCCATTAGAGTTCTTTCAAGCTTTTCAGAAGGTACAGGCACAGTAATTGAGGAGAAAGAGGACATGGAGAGACCAGTAATTTCAGGTATTAGTAGCATAGACTCTGAAGCTAAATTAACAGCAAGGGGGGTTCCCGACCTTCCCGGTATTGCTGCAAAGATCTTAGGCCCTGTAAGTGATGCTGGAATAGACGTTGATGTGATTGTTCAAAATATTAGTGCTGATAATACAACTGACTTTACGTTTACGG
>LUMK01000023.1_pt1 | contig 27203 bp, 27 predicted proteins | sample 729981 | NCBI WGS metagenome assembly LUMK01 (sample SAMN03860265, study PRJNA289734) | marine metagenome | biome: seawater column; feature: ocean; material: water; isolation source: Red Sea water column Station 22 - depth 200m | place: Saudi Arabia: Red Sea | collected 2011-10-15 | depth 200 m
TTTTCAGTTAATTCATTTAACCGAGACTGTTTTTTTTCGAGGTCAAAGATACCCCCTTAGGTCATCAATTCTTTTGACCTGATTTTTTAAATCTTCAATTATCGAAGTTACTTCAGTCATGTCTTAATTAATAGATGAAACTATATACTCTCTCACCTTATCTATATTATCGGGTAGAACAACAAAATCTTCTTGTTTATCTTCTATATCCTTTAATTGAGAAGGAGTCTCTACAGCGTCTTCAGCTAACACTTGTTTAATGGCCTCCATGAATTTAGATGGGTGTGCTGTGGCCATTGTTATCACAGACTGGTCAGGAGAGATTAATTCTCTGGCAGCTCTAACCCCTGTAGAAGTATGCGGGTCTAGTATGTAATTGCTTGTCTCAAAAGTTTTTTTAATTTCTTGCAGTATTTCCTGATCCGTACTTGGAAAGCTTAAAAATACATCTTCTGCTTTCTTCCAGTATTCTCCGGGCACTGAAATTTGTTCTTTAGGGAAGGAAGACATAGTTTTTTGCAGCTTCTTAGAATTATTGTTAAATAAATTAAACAGTAGCCTTTCAAAATTACTGGCCACTGAAATATCCATACTGGGGGCTAACGTTGAAGTGACTTTCCCTTTCTTATAATAATTTTCAGAAAATAATTTGTGCAAAACATCATTGCTATTTGTGGCAACTAGTATTTTATTAATGGGAAGACCCATTTCCTTAGCCAACCAACCTGCATAAGCATGTCCGAAATTCCCGGAAGGTATCGAAAAGATCAATCCGTTCAGTTCTTCTTTTAACCTTAAGTAAGTCCAGAAATAATAAACCGATTGGGTCATGCATCTAGCCCAATTTATAGAATTAGCTGCTATAAAACGGGTTTCATTTGACACAATAGCTTCGTCCAAAAATAACTCTTTAACCATGGCCTGACAGCCATCAAAATCAGTTTGAACTGAGAGAGCATGCACATTCTTTGCTTGAGTAGTTGTCATCTGCTTTCTCTGTATTTCAGTAACTCTCTCATGCGGATACAGGATAAAAACTTCTACGTTCTTGTATCTAGAGCACGCTGAAATTGCGGCTGACCCAGTGTCACCAGAAGTAGCTCCTAAAACAGCAATTTTTGTCTCTTGCTTTTGCGCAAAATGATTAAGTAGCGTTCCTAATAGCTGCATTGCAACATCTTTAAATGCCAAAGTGGGTCCATGAAATAACTCAAGGATCCATCTTTGGTCTTCTAATTTAATTAAATTAACTACGTCTTTGTTTTCAAAAGCTTGATAAGCGTCATTAACAATGTATTCAAAATCACTTTTATTAATCTCTTCTGATACAAATTGATGAAGTATCTCAGCTGTTAATTCTTGATAATTTAAAGAGCTTAAATCTTCAAGTTCCTCATTCGTGAACCTGCGAGTATCTAATGGCATAAACAAACCACCATCTGGGGCAAGACCCCCTAATAGGACTTCACTAAATGACTTTCTCAGTGAAGAGTTTCTGGTACTTATATATTGCATTACTTCTTGCCTAGATGAATCCTAAACTTCTTAACTCCCGGAGTAACTTCTGGTAAGTCTTCCAACTCATTTTTTAGTTTAAAAGCTTCATTATCAGTAATTTCACCAGATATTATGACTACAGGAATGGATTCCAGGTTTGCTTTCGCCTTTGCTTCATGTTGAATTAAGGCCTCAATGCTTATATTTCTATCCGCAAATAAAGAGGATATCTTAGCTATAACTCCAGGTTCATCATTAACTTGTATTCTGTAATATCTAGCTGCTTTCTTACTATCCGATACTTGTAATTCATTACTGCTATCAGAATTAATATCTAAATCCCAGCCTCCCTTAGCTATGTCAACTAAATCGGCTATTACTGCTGAAGCAGTTGGTTCTGGTCCAGCTCCCGGACCGTAATAAACTGTTGAACCAACCCCTTCTGAAAATATTTCAAGAGCATTCATTTCCTTACCTACTTGTGAAAGCAAGGTTTCCTTATCCACTAAAGTTGGATAAGCACTTACACAAACTACATTACTGTCTAACTCGCCAAGTGCTATGTGCTTAATTGAATAGCCTAGTTCTTTGGCATATTTAAGATCCTCTAACTCTACCTCTTCTATCCCCTCGAAGCTTACAAAAGAGAAGTCGAAAGGCACATGAAAAGCTAAAGCAGCAAGAATACTAGCTTTTTGAGCCGCGTCTGTTCCATTAATATCCAAACTTGGATCCGCCTCAGCAAGGCCAAGTTCTTGAGATTTTTTTAAGGCCGCTTTAAAACTTGATTGATTTAGTTCCATTTCGGTAAGAATGAAGTTGCTCGTTCCATTTAAGATCCCAGCAAACCACTTAACCTTGTTAGCAACCAGACCTTCTCTAAGTGCTTTTATAACTGGAGTTCCTCCCGCCACAGAGGCTTCAAAACCTATCTCTACATTATTATTTTTTGCTAATTCAAATAACTCATTTCCATAACTGGCTATAAGCGCTTTATTTGCTGTGACTACATGCTTACCTTCTTTTAAAGCTGTTGTAACTAATTCGTAAGAAAAATCTACTCCTCCGACCACTTCAACCAACACATCAACTTCTGGATTAGTTGCTACTTCCAATAAATTAGTTGTGATGTTGATTCCTTCATAAGGAACAACTTCTTTTCCTCTTCTTGCACCCACTTGTACCAAGTCAAAATGCACTCCACCTTGAACTTCTAGAAGTTGTGAAGAGTTTATTAAGGTTTTTAAGACTGCTCCCCCTACATTTCCCACGCCACAAAGGCCTACTTTTAAAGTTTTCATTTTTAAGATGAGATTCTAATTTTTAGCTATTTAATAATCCAATAAGATCTTGAGCGGGAATATACCCGGGAATAAGCCTTCCTTCAGAAGTAATAATAGATGGTGTACCTGTTACTCCTAAACTATTACCTAAATCAAAATGCTTCTCAACAGGATTATTTAAACAAACATTTTCTTTTATTTCATATCCCAATTTAAGTTCAGTAATAGCTTGATTGGGTTCAGAAGAACACCAGGCAGAGACAATCTTCTTGAAAGACTCTGAATCTATACCTGTTCTTGGAAAAGCTAAATAGTTAACTTGGATCCCCAAATCTAGATAATCATTTATTTCTCTATGGAACTGCCTGCAATACCCACAGTCAACATCTGTAAAAACAAAGATTGAGTGTTCCACTTTAACGGGCTGAAAGATAATAAATTCGGATTTATCAAGTTCATTAATAGTAACTTTACGAAGATAATTTCTTCTGGCTTCAGATTTATTTACTAGGCCCTGATCTGTGATCTCAAAAATATCTCCAGAGATTAAGTATTTTCCATCCCTAGAAACAAATAGTGGCTCTATCCCCTCGAGTCTAACCTCCAGATAACCTTCAATGTCAGTTTCTTCTACAGAAATAATTTCGATAGATTCAGGAAGAATTTGATTTAGGTTCATCTCTATTTCGGAAACTGAAATTTCATTTTCAGCTTCCTCTTCTAGTGAAGCGGAGCAACCTAGAGATAAAAATAAGGTCAAAATTATAAAAATAAATTGGTTACAAAATTTCATAGTTAACCTCTTGGGTGATGTTCTCGATGTAATTCTTTCATCCTGTGTCGTGCCACTTCTGTATATATCTGTGTTGTGGAAAGGCTAGTATGCCCCAATAACAGTTGCACAGTCCTTAAATCAGCTCCGTGATTAATTAAATGTGTAGCAAAAGCATGTCTTAAAGTGTGAGGAGACAGACTCTCATCTACCCCTGATTTATTGGCATAAAGTTTTATGCGATACCAAAAGGTTTGTCTTGTCATGCCCGTGCCTCTGTTACTTAAAAAAAGAAGGGAAGTTTTCTTGCCATCTACTACAAGCTGTTCTCTTCCGTAAGCAAGATAATCAGAGATCCAATCCAAAGCTTGTTCACCCATAGGCACCAATCTTTCCTTTCCTCCCTTACCTATGACTTTCACTACTCCTTGTCTAATATTTAGGTTTAGAACATCTAGATTTATTAATTCTGAAATTCTAAGTCCGCAGGCATAAAGGAGTTCAAGCATAGCTCTATCCCTTAACCCTAGGGGTACTTTTGTATCGGGAGCCTTTATTAATTTCTCAACATCTTCTTCAGAAAGTACCTTCGGTAAACTGTGCCCTAACTTTGGGCTTTGAATTTTTGATGTCGGATTTTCATTTATTAATGATTTAGAAACAAGATATGCATAAAAAGCCCTTAAGCTAGATAGAGAACGAGCAGTTGAGCGGCTGCTATAACCTTCTTTAAGCCTATAAGCTAAATAATCAAGTAAAGAAACTTTATCAGCATTTTCTAGATTCACTGGATTCAACCAATTGCTAAAATTAGATAGGTCCTGTCTATAAGCACTCAGAGTATTTTGACTTAATCCCCTTTCTAACCAAATGCTGTCTATAAAACCATCTATCAGTCTATCTGATGAGATGTCGACACTGACCATAACTTTAAACAGAGAAAAGAGCTACTTATCTAGTTTCTCTTTAATTCTTGCTGCTCTGCCAGTTAGTTCCCTTAAGTAATATAGTTTTGCTTGTCTGACATCACCCTTACGCTTTACCTTAATACTACCTATTAGAGGACTATGCGTTTGAAAAGTTCTTTCAACCCCCACTCCATTAGATATCTTTCGTACAGTAAAGGCTGAACCCAAGCCTCTTTTTTTAATTCCTATTACTATTCCTTCAAAAGGCTGTAATCTTTCTCTAGAGCCTTCTACTACTCTTACTTGAACAACAACTGTATCGCCTTGAGAAAATTCAGGAATATCTTCTCTTAATTGAGTAGATTCTACTTGTTGTATGAATTTATTCTTACTCACTTGTCTGTTTCAATTTGCGGGTATTTTTGGGGCGCCCATTCTACCAGATTAACCTTGTTCTTCACGTATAATTTCTTCAAGCAGTTCTTGTTCTTCATCGTTTAGAGATCTTATTTCAAGCAAGTCTGGTCTATTCTTTCTTGTTTTCAAAAGAGATTGCTTAAGTTGCCATCTTCTAATCGATTTATGATCTCCACTTAGAAGAATCTCTGGAACATCACCATAACTACCTGATTCGGGTCTAGTGTATTGCGGATGTTTAAGCAAACCATCACTGAAAGTATCTGTTTTTACTGAATTGGCATCACCTAAGACACCTTCTATAGTTCTGGCAATTGAATCCATAACTATTAGAGCTGGTAGCTCACCACCACTTAGAATATAACCCCCGATAGAGCACTCTTCATCAACCTCTGAATCAATAATTCTCTGATCTATTCCTTCATATCTACCACAAACAATCACTAAATGTTGTTTGTCTGATAACTCTTCAGCTTTAGCTTGATTAAATATATTTCCTTGTGGTGACATAAAAATTGTATAAGGGTTCTTAGATTCACTCTTTGCTTGTCTAATGGCCTTAATCATAGGTTCTGGTTGCATAACCATACCTGGCCCTCCTCCATATGGGCGATCATCAACTTTTCCATTATTTTCATTAGAAAAATCTCTTGGATTTAATGTATTTAGCAATATCTTTTGACTAGTCAGTGCCCTACCTGTTACTCCATAGTTAAATGAATCTTTTACTAGATCAGGAAAAAGAGTAATTACATCAAAGCGCATGGATTGAGTTTAAAAGTCCCTCGGCCATTTTACGTAAACAGTTTTATCTTGTAGTTCTATCTTATTAATAATTTCTTTTTTCAGAAAAGGTATAAGTCTTTCTTTATCATCAATACTTCCCTTGATCGGTTTCACTACAAGTACATCGTTAGCACCTGTTGGCATTACATGATCTATAGCTCCCAGTAACTCGTTTTGTTCATTTATAACGTTTAAATTTTCAAGCTGAAACCAATAATATTCACCTTCTTTCAGATTTGGTAATTGCTTTTCTAGAACATAAACTTCCTTACTTCTTAAAGCTTCGACTTCAGTTCTGTCTTCTATTCCTTTTAATTTAATTGATAGCTTTTTATTTCTAATTAATGCTTCTTCTATTTCATAACAACTATCTTCTACATACAGCTCATCAAAATCTTTAATATTTTCTTGAAGATTTCCGTAGTACCTCAAAAAAATATGCCCCTTTAGCCCAAATGGCTTACCAAGAATACCTAAAGGTACTTTTCGGTCTTGAGACCGATAGTTCATATCTGAGGACTTATTTTTCAGGTTTTTCTTCAGAAGAAGAGTCAGATGCTTCTTCAGCTGGTGTTTCTTCGGCTGGTGTCTCTTCGGCTGGAGCTTCTTCGGCTGGAGCTTCTTCGGCTGGAGCTTCTTCTGCAGCTTCTGCTTGGTGTTTCTTCACCATCTTCAACTGCTTTAGCAGGCTCATCTGAAATTTTTGCTTTTGCTCTCTTATCTAACTTTCTAAGCCTTCTTTTTTCTTTGTTAGCTTCTCGTTTCTCCTTTTCTTCAGGAGTTTCATTACTTTCTTTTATTAGAGTCAAGACCCTATCACTAATATTTGCTCCTTGAGAAAGCCAATAATCAATTCTTTCTTGATCAATTTCTAAACGGACTTCTTTGCCTTTAGATATAGGGTTGAAGTACCCTACTCTTTCAATAAACCGTCCATCTCTAGGTTTTCTTGAGTCAGCTACAGTTATGTGGAAAAAGGGTCTTTTTTTTGCCCCTGCTCTAGATAAACGGATTGTTAACATTAATTATTTATGCCTATATGCCTAAAAAGGCGCTCATTCTAAGGGATATGAGATACCTTTCAACTAAAAAATACATTTCAGCTTATTTTTCAGAAATCTCACCTTAAGTTATAATGAGAAAAAATAAAATTTAAATTGTATTTTTTAAACTCCTTTTTATTCTTAAAGCCTTTATAGCTTAATTACATTGAACGAAATTCCTGTCTGGATCCTATTTTCTCTAATTGGAGTATTAATATTCCTATCAGCGTTTTTTTCAAGTTCTGAAACAAGCATGATGGCAATAAATCGTTATCGCTTAAAACACCTTGTAAAAGAAAAGAATAGATCGGCAAGAAGAGTAACTAAATTGTTAGAAAGAACTGATAGGCTTTTGGGCGTTATCTTAATAGGAAATAACTTCACTCACACACTTGCTACAGCTATAGCAACTGTTATTGCTATAAGAATCTGGAGTGAAAGTGCTGTCTTAGCTGTAACAGTATTTATGACCATAATAATGATAATCTTTGCTGAAGTAATGCCTAAGACCATTGCAGCCCTAAAACCTGAAAGTATTGCCTTCCCTTCCTCCTATTTTCTTAAGCCGCTATCAAAAATCTTAAGTCCGTTAGTTACATTGGTTACCCTTGTTTCAAATGGAGTTACTAAATTATTTGGTATAAATTTAAATGATGCAGATAAGGAAGAATTAAAACCGGAAGAACTAAGAACTTTACTGCAAACTTCTAGAGTTCCAAAAAGACAAGAAGACATGCTAATGGGAATCTTTGATATGGATTACCTATCGGTTAACGATGTAATGATACCCAAGAATGAAATTGTTGGAATAGACCTAAAGGATGATATTCAAACTATAGTTAAGAATTTGAATAAAGTTAGATATACCTATATCCCTCTTTATAAAGATACTATTGATAATATATCTGGATTTCTAAGTTCAAATAGAAAAGCCGATTTTCTAAGCCTAGAGAAGCCTAGCAAAACATTATTAAAAACCTTAGTGGAAAACCCCTTATTTATCCCTGAAAACACGCCTTTAAATAAACAACTATCTAATTTTCAATTAGAAAAAAGGCGCATTGGTTTAATTGTAGATGAATACGGGGATATCGAAGGTCTCATTACTTTAAGAGATATCTTAGAAATAATAGTAGGGGAAATAACTTCTGATAACCTAGAGAAAATGGACATCATGCCCCAGGCTGATGGCACTTTTATGCTGGAAGGCAGTATGATGATTAGGGATATTAATCGTAGAATAGACTGGGATTTACCAACTGATGGCCCTAAAACCCTTAGTGGACTGATATTGGAAACAGCTCAGTCTATACCGGAAAGTAATGTTGGAATTACAATAGGCCCTTATAGGCTTGAAACCGTTCTAATCAAGGATAATGTGGTTAAGATGGCTAAAGCCGAGAGGATTGAGTTAGAGACTGATGAGGAAGAAGAGGAAGACTAATGGATAATTTTATTGAAATATTAAAAGAAACCTGGAATGAAGGAATACAAGGCTTCGGCATTGGTGAAATAATTATTTGCTTAGTAATAATTGTAGTTAGCTGGCTGATAGGAAGACTTTTATCTACAAAATTAATAGATTGGTTAACTGAGAAAGCTAGTCAAACCGATAACAGATTTGACGATAAAATCCTAGAATCGCTCAGAAATCCCTTGGGTCTTATTCCTATAGTCTTTGGTTTTTATCTAATTACCTTTTATTTACCTCTTGAGGGGACAGATGCCATGGTCGATTGGCTAAGAAAGACACTCGAAGTTCTTATATGGATTATTGCCGCGGCTATGGTTCTCGATATATGGGGAATCCAAATTGGTCCTATTATTGCAGGCTTAGGTCTCTTCGGAGTAGCCCTTGCTTTAGGAGCACAGGATGTATTTAAGAATATTTTTGCTGGTATCTTTATCTTAAGTGAAAACAGATTTCAAAAGGGAGATAGAATAAGAATAGGAGACTCTCTCCATGGAATAGTTGACCATATAGGGTTTAGGTCCACAACAGTCAGATTATTCGATTCTTCACCTGTTTTTGTTCCTAATGCCGATTTATCTGATGCTCAGGTAGTTAATCATCAAATGATGGAGATACGAAGGCTAGACTGGACAATCAACCTAACCTATAGCACTAAAATTGATCAATTAAAAAAGATTTGCCAAGATATTGAATCCTACATCACAGATAAAAAGAACCTACCTGTAGACTTAACGAAAGACAACTTTGTAAAAGTCTCAGAGCTAGGTGCTAGCTCCATAGATTTAAAACTGATTTGTCATACTGATCCAGTGGGTTTTGCTGATTTTAGTGATCTAAAGGAAAAACTAATATTCAAGATAATAGAAGCGGTAGAGTCGAATGGATCTGACTTTGCTTTCCCAAGTCAGTCAATATATGTTGAAAACCAGTCTTAAGAATTAAATCCCTTGATATTAAAACCAGGTATTCATAATGACTGGTATTGAAATACAAACAATTAAAATCTCTAAAGGTAAACCGAGTTTCCAATAATCCGCAAACCTATAATTACCTGGTCCCATTACTAGCGTATTGCATTGATGGCCAATGGGGGAAAGAAAAGCACAGCTTGCTCCAACTGCCACGGCCATTAAAAAAGGCTCTATAGGTTGACCCATTTGATTTGCAACTTGCACTGAGACTGGAGCCATTATTACTGCGGTAGCAGCATTATTGATTAAATCAGAAATAAACATGGTGAACACAAGAATGACTATCAATACCCATGCAATATTGACGTCTGAAAGATAAGTAGTAATAAAGTTAGCACTGGTTACAGTAAGTCCTGAGCTTGTTAGAGCTCCTCCTATAGGAATCATGGCGCCCAACATCACCACAACTGGCCACTCAATATGTCTGTACATTCCATCCCCGGTTAATAATCTTCTAGCAGCATAAGCTAATACACACAGAAGAAAGGCTACGATTATATTAATGTTAAAAAAGATTACGGAAATAAGGGCAATAGCGAATATTAGCAATGCTTGCCAAACTTTTGATGGCATTAAACCCAGTAGTTCAAGTTTTTCTGCGGCCCTTTCATCAGTATCCCTAGTTGAAAGCAGCAGGACGTCTCCTGCCTTAAAAATTTCTCTAGCCAATCTTCTTCTTAACTTAGTTCCTTGCCTCCATAAACCGAGGAGTGAGAGTACCCCTCTGGTCATACGTTTAAAATAGTTATACTTACGACCTATCAGTCTAGATCTGGGAGTGATCATTGCTTCAATCTCACCCAATTCACCTTGCTGAGTGGGATCTTCTAGCTCGGGATCAATTATTAGTCCAAATTCCGTTTGAACGCCAGCAACATCACCAGGTGAAATTTTTAAAACAAGTATTTGTAAAGCTTCAAAAGTTTCTCGATGGTGAGGTTTTCTAATCGTACCTTTATCAGAAACCACTCCCATCAGAACATTGTCTGAGCCGAGTTTACTAGTTAGCTCATGTATCCTTCTACCTACCAAATCACTTTCTTCAGAAATAGTCATTTCCACTAAATAATCTTGGATATCTAGCAATGGTCTCTGAGCACTCCCTCCGTCTCTTAATTTAACTAAACGCCAACCCACAATTGCTATGAAAAGTATTCCAACGAAGCTAACAGGAAAACCAGCAAAAGCAAAATCAAAGAATTCGAAGCTTTTGTTGACATAATCTTCTCTGAACTCAGAAATAATAATGTTAGGCGGTGTCCCTATTTTTGTATTCATCCCGCCGAGTATCGATGCAAAAGCTAGTGGCATTAGAAACTTTGAAGGGTTCCATTCCATTTTCTGTGCTATCCCAATAGTTATGGGTAAAAGCATAGCCATTGCACCAATGTTATTCATAAAGGATGAAAGAAAACCAGCTACTAACATTAAAAGAACTAAAAACTGAAATTCTCCACTAATATTCCGCCTCAAAGTATCCCCAATCATATTAATGAAGCCTGACTTTTCTAATGCTTTACTGATTAAAAGCACTAAAGCAACTGTTATTACAGCTGGATGTCCAAACCCCAGGAAAGCTTCTTTTGCAGGAACTAGACCTAAAAGCACCATTATGGCTAGAGCGGTTAGGGTTACCCCATCGTATCGCCACTTTCCCCATATGAGAAAACCTAATAATATAAATATTATTAGTGCTACCTGTAATTGCGGATCCATCCCCGCATTCTAACCTTACGAAATAATAATTGGTCAAAAAAAGAGGGCCTTAAGCCCTCTTAATTTTTGTTTGTCAATTTATAAATAATAGCTGATACTAGAAAGAATTACAGTCAATACAAAACCAGAAATTATTACGTCTCGAACTGAAGTTATAAAACCAAACATCTTTCCCCATATGGCATTTGCTTGAATGGCCAGAATGATAAAGATCCCTGCCAAGAAGGCATTGGAACTCATGTCACCTTGAACCATTAAATAACCGCCGTGCGGTAAATGCGATGAAGAAACCATAAAGTAAAGCATCGGAAGGGAAAACAAAGTATTTGTTCTTGAAGCCAAACCGGCTTTGGGCCCAGCAACCGCTGCGTCGCCTTCCTTAATACCGATAACAATCTTTTGATTAGGCCAGATAATGCCCCAAACATTCAACATCATAAAGGTACCCATAGTGACACCAAAAATGATATCTAAATTAACTCTTAAAGTAATTGCATACAGTAAATACAGACCGGTTAAGAATGTAAAAAATGCGGCCCAACGAAACCACCACAACGCCCTAGGAGCTAGTTTTGCTACGGCATCTTTTCTAGCATTTTCCTCAGCTTCTTTAAAGTATTCGGTTTGTACAAAATTAAAATAATATAAAAGCCCTATCCAGGTAACACCAACCAGGATGTGACCCCAACGAAATAACATATTTACTAATTCTTCCATAAGCCTTCCCCTTTTGGATTATCTTACAAGATAACAGGGAACTATGAAAATTTTGATAGGAAAAAGAAAAGGCCCCTAAGGGCCTTTTTTTTGTTACATCATGCCGCCCATTCCATCCATTCCAGGAGGCATTCCAGGAGGCATTCCCCCTGCAGTCTCTTCTGGAATATCAGAAACCATGGCTTCAGTTGTGATCATTAAACCAGCAACTGAACCAGCAGCTTGAAGTGCTGTTCTGGTTACTTTAGCTGGATCCAGAATACCCATTTCAATCATATCGCCATACTCTCCAGTAGCGGCATTAAAACCAAAATTGCCTTTTCCTTCTTTGACCTTGTCCAAAATAACAGAAGCTTCTTCTCCAGAGTTAGCTGTAATTTGCCTAAGAGGCGTTTCCATTGATCTTAATGCAATACTAATACCAACATTTTGATCTTCATTGTCTCCTTCAAGGCCTTCAATCTCTTGTTGGGCTCTAACTAGAGCAACACCGCCTCCGGCTACTACACCCTCTTCCACAGCAGCCCTAGTAGAATGAAGTGCGTCTTCAACTCTCGCTTTCTTTTCCTTCATTTCAACTTCAGACCCTGCTCCAACTTTGATGACTGCTACACCACCAGCTAATTTAGCTACTCGTTCTTGCAGTTTCTCTCTGTCGTAATCAGAAGAAGTATCTTCTATTTGAGTTTGTATTTGATTTACTCTTCCTGAAATATTATCGGAAGATCCGGCACCATCAATGATGACTGTATCTTCTTTATTTAACTCAACTTTCTTCGCTTGACCTAAATCATCAACAGTCGCTCCCTCAAGATTAAGGCCTACTTCTTCAGAAATAACAGTTCCTCCAGTCAGGATAGCAATATCTTCAAGCATAGCTTTTCTTCGATCACCAAATCCTGGCGCTTTACACGCTGACACCTTAACCACTCCTCTCATATTATTGACAACCAAAGTTGCTAAGGCTTCACCTTCAACATCTTCTGCTATAACCAGAAGAGGTCTTCCAGCTTTTGCTACAGCTTCTAGAAGAGGAAGTAGCTCACGAATATTAGAGATTTTTTTGTCGTGCAACAGAATAAAAGGATCTTCTAATTCTGCTGTCATTCTGTCTTGATTGTTAATGAAATAAGGAGAAAGATATCCTCTGTCAAATTGCATTCCTTCAACCACTTCGAGTTCATTCTCAATTCCACTGCCTTCTTCAACAGTAATAACTCCTTCTTTACCAACCTTTTGCATAGCTTCAGCAATTATTTCTCCTACTTGCGTATCACTATTAGCGGAAATAGTTCCCACTTGAGCAATTGCTGTATCTTCTTCACAAGGCTGAGAAGCATCTAGTAGGTTTGCTACTGCAGCAGCAACTGCCTTGTCTATTCCTCTCTTCAGATCCATAGGATTGAATCCTGCCGCAACTGATTTTAAGCCTTCATTTACAATTGATTGAGCTAAAACTGTAGCAGTAGTAGTTCCATCTCCTGCCTCATCAGAGGTTTGAGAAGCAACGGTTTTAACCATCTGCGCTCCCATATTTTCAAATTTATCTTGTAGCTCTAACTCTTTTGCTACTGAAACACCATCTTTAGTAACAGTTGGAGCTCCAAAAGATTTATCAAGAATTACATTTCTTCCCTTGGGTCCAAGGGTAACTTTTACCGCGTCCGACAGTACGTTAACACCTGCTAACATACCTTGACGGGCCGATTCACCGAATTTGACTTCTTTTGCCATTTTTAACCTCTTATATTAATTATTTCCCGAGAATACCGAGAATATCGTTTTCATTAAGAACTACTAGTTCTTCCCCGTCTACTTTGACAGTGTTGCTGCCAGCGTACTGACCAAATACAACCATATCTCCAGCTTTAACTGCTACGGCTTGCACTTCGCCATTATCAAGGGTTTTACCTGGCCCTACTGCTAACACCTCTCCTTGAGAGGGTTTTTCTGCTGCTGATCCAGGAAGGACTATACCGCCCTCACTTGTTTCTTCTTCATCAGTGCGTTTAACTAAAACGCGATCTCCTAAAGGTACAAATTTCATCTGTTTATCTCCATTTATAAATAAACACTATGTTAAAAAAGGGCGCCATTTTAATCTAGATAACGTATTCGTCAATGTCATTGGGCCTCTTTGAATTAAAATTTGGGGTTTAATTCGTATTTTTCAAGCTTTTACGCAGTTTTTTATTCATCTTTTTTATATTCACCTTCTATCCAATTACCCTGTTTTTCTTCTTTTTGATGAGAAAATCCTGAAACATCAAAGAAACTTGTTGCAATAAAGGACATAAGGAAACGTCTTGTAAAAGGAAGCAGGCACATAAATCCAATGAAATCGGTAACAAACCCCGGTGTGAGCAGTAAAGCTCCGCCAACGGCCAAGAAAATACCAGTAACGATCTCTTCAGTGGGTAATTCAGCCTGCATAAGTTTATTTCTGGCATTTAGTAATGTCCGAAAGCCTTGCTGACGGAGAAGCATTAAGCCCAATAAAGCCGTCAACAGGACTAATCCTATGGTATTCAAAGCTCCTATAAAGCCACCCACCTCTATAAGAATATACATTTCCAAAATAGGTAAAACGATAAAGCTCGGTAAAAAATATTTCATTAATATCTCTAACTATAATTTGGGGTTAAAAAGAAAATTAACAAGTAGCTTAAGAAGTTGATGGCGCGAACTTTTTCTTTAGCAAAACATATGAAATAACTGCAGCCGGTATACCTAAGGCTGCAGCATATAAGAAGAAGTTAAAATACCCGAAAGAATCAACAAAAAATCCTGAGAACCCTTTAATAATGGTTGCTGGAAAAGTAGCTAAAAGAAAAAGTGCCGCATATTGTGTTGCGGTAAATGATCGATTAGTTAGACCAGATAGTAAAGCAATTAGAGCAGTAGAAGCTACTCCTTGACTGAAGTTATCTAAAGTAATGGTAACCGTAAGCGCTGAAACATTGTGACCTATCGTATCTAACCAAGCAAAAGCTACATTAGTAAGCATTACTAAGAGAGCCCCTAAAAATACTACTGCCATTAAGTTATAGCGATAAATTAGAAGGCCGCCTACAAAAACACCCGCCATGGTCATGGCTATTCCAAAGGCATTGGTAACGATAGCAACTTCTTCTTTTGAAAATCCTGTATCCACATAAAATGGCATCGCCATAGGCCCCAAGACAATGTCACTGAACCTATAAAAAATTATTAATAGAAAAACCAGCAAGATGTTGTTGTCGAAGTATCTTTCAAATAAATCTTTTAAGGGACTTAAGTACAAATTTTTAAAGGATTTAAGTGGATTGCGTTCAATTCCTGGTAAGTCTGAATCTGGTCTTTTAGGTTCAGGAATAACAAAAATTGAAAAAAGCACTAACATGCCCATCAGTATTCCTATAGAGAAATAGGCAGCAGACCAATCATAGTAACTAGCTATAAAAAAGGTAAAAACTTGAGATACTAAGAAAGCAACTCTCCATCCTCCTTGGTACATGCTCGCAGCTTCTCCCTGTTCATGATCTAGAACCAACTCTACCCTCATTGCATCAATACAGATATCTTGAGTAGCTGCAAAGAAACTTACTGACAAAGCGAACGCAACTAAAACCATAAGGGAATTAGTTGGATCCGAAAAGGACATCCCAAAAATACTAATTACGACTAAAGATTGGCTTAAGACCAGCCAACTTTTTCTCTGGCCCAATAGGCTCAAAAAAGGTAATTTTATTCTGTCTACAAACGGTGACCAAAGGGCTTTAAATGTAAACATTAAAGTGATCCAGGATAATAGGCCTATTGTTGATCTAGAAATGTCGGCCTCTCTTAACCAATAACTCAAAGGATCTATAAGCATTCCAAAAGGCAAACCTGAACAAAACCCTAAAGCGAGAATTATTAAAAGCTTGGGTTTAAAAAAACCAAGTAACGATTCTGACCAAGTTTTCATTGTTTAGTCTCTAAAATTCTCAAACTGCAAGGGAAGATTAAAGTTGGCCTCTTTCAGCATTTTAATTATCTGCTGTAAATCATCTCTTTTTTTCCCGTTAACTCTAATACTTTCTCCCTGCACTGAAGCTTGCACTTTAATTTTTGATGATTTAATCATTTGTGTAATTTTCTTGGAAAGCTCTTGATTGATACCTTCTTTTAAAAGCACTTCCTGTTTTGCATTACTTGTTGTTACTTCTATGCTTTCAGGTTCTAAGCTTTTTAAGTCTACTCCTCGTTTGGCCAAAGACTCCTTTAAGATAGGAAGCATTTGGTGTATTTGAAACTCTTCTTGAGACGTTAAAGTTATCTTACCCTCCGCTAATTCAAAGCTTGCTCCAGTTCCCTTAAAGTCAAACCTATTTTCAATCACCCTGTTAGCTTGATCTACCCCATTGGTTACTTCGTGGGCATTTAATTCAGATTTAATGTCAAAAGATGGCATTTAATGCTCCTTAATCGATAATAAGTCTCTATTGATCCAGAAATTATATTAAAAAGATAGTTTTCTGTTGCTATTGCAAGTTTATGAAACACTTATGCCTATTTATCTTGAGCTGCCTTGCAGTTATGCCATTGCATGCTGAAGAGGAGGAAGTTGAAGAGATTGTTAGTGTAGTTTCATCAGTTCCACAAAAAAAAGCTGAAACAAATACAACAGTTGATGTAATTAAAAAGGAAGACTTGAAGAAATTAGCTTCGACTAACCTTGGTAGCATTCTTAGTGGTTACCTAGGTATAGATGTCAGCAGTAATGGAGGACCAGGTCAATATGCTTCTTTATTTCTTAGAGGTTCCAACAGTAATCACACTCTTGTAAAGGTTAATGGTGTAAAAATTAATCCTTACACAGCAGGTGGGGCTTCAATAAGTAATATAGATCCAAGCTTAATCTCTCGTATAGAGGTTGGGTCTGGTCCCTTTTCTTCGATTCATGGTTCGGAAGCTATTGGTGGAGTCATAAATATCTCTACCTTCCCAGAAGAAAAGGATTCTTCGTTAGAATTATCTGTTGGCAGAGGGGCTAATAATTTTAGAAAGGAAAGTTTGCAAAAGAATGGGTTTAACAAAAGTGACTTATACAATATCTTTCTTCTGAAAGCTAAATCTGAAGGATTCCCAAATCTAATCACTTCTTCAATTGATAGTGGTTTTAATAACAAAAGTCTTGGCGGGTCTTATAATTCTAAAAAAAGTAAAACCGAGACTGATGTATCAACCTGGATTTCAAAAGGGACAACAGAGTATTTAAATTTTGAATATAAGCCTTTATCTCAGAATTATGAGAACTTTGTTCACTCCGTTAACTTTAAGTTTAAGCACAATGAACCTTATTTACTCTTCCTAAATTTAGCTTCTTCAACAGACTTAATTAACCAAAATCAGTTAAATGATCTAAATCAAAAAGACACTACTGAGACGGACAACCAAAATATTCAATTTATGTTTTATAGCCCACCCTACAAAGATTTTTCTTATATTATTGGATATGAACAAGAGAAGCAGAAAGTAAATTACTCTAGTTTCGGGACTCGTTTCAGTAAAAACATTAGAACAACTTCATTCTTTATTGAAAATACTATTCAATTAAATGCGGGTTACTTTGGAATTAATCTTAGGTTTTCAGATCATGATTCGTATGGCACAAATCAATCTTGGAATATAGGCTATAAAAGAGTTTTAAACCGACAATGGTTATTTAGATTGAATGGTGGTTCAGCCTTTAGGTCTCCTAATAGTTCTGAATTATATGGCTACGGCTCAAATTTATATCTAAAACCAGAAATCTCTTTGGGCCAAGAAGTGGCTTTAGAAAAAATAGTTAACAATTCAACTATTAGTCTAGTGGCCTTTAACAATAAGATTAAAGACCTTATCAACTTTGATTTTAATGAAAGTATTTTAAAAAATATTTTACAAAGTACTAACCAAGGTTTTGAAGTAAGGTATAGGTGGAATAATAGAGCCATCAATGGCAGGCTTTTATTGAGGTATCAGAACCCAAAAGACTATTTAGGATTACAACTTTTGAGAAGATCTAAGCACTCATTTAGTGCTAATGTCTATAGAGACTTTAGTTTAGGAACCTTAAATCTAAATATCTCAGCTTTTGGTAAGAAGAGAGATTTTAGTAATCTACCTTTACCAAAATATCATTTATTTCACCTTTCCTTTGCGGCGCAAATCTCTAACCAAATGGAAATTACAATGAGGCTAGAAAATCTTTTTGATAAAGAATATTTTACTGCTTCGGGGTACAACGGATATTATCAAAACCAAGGGAGGTCATTGTGGTTAAATGCCACCTATGAAATTCTAGACTAGTTATGGCTAAACGTATTACAAAAGTAACCACCAAACGTGGTGATGACGGCAGCACTGGAATGGCTGATGGCACAAGGATTCAGAAGTCAGATCTATTGATACAAGCTATAGGAGAGCTAGACGAACTAAATTCATGGATGGGGTTTTTGTGTTCTCTAGATGAACTCAGTGAACATAAGAAATATTTACAAAACATTCAAAATCGCCTTTTTGATATTGGCGGAATCCTCACAACCAAATCTGAAGCGCCATTACAAAAAAAACACTTGCTCAGTTTAGAGAAAAAGACCAATAGCTTAAATCGTAAACTACCTGATTTAGATAACTTTATACTTCCCGGAGGAAGCAACGGGTCATCATTCACTCACATTGTTAGAACAGTATGCCGACGTGCTGAAAGATCTCTCATAACAGCTAAAGAATCCGAAAAAATAGAAGAGAGTTGTCTTATCTATATAAACAGACTCTCAGACTTCCTTTTTGTTTTAGCTCGAAAAGTTAATTTAGATTCAGGAAATAAAGAATTGCTTTGGAAACAAGAGTGATTAATCTAAAGATTCTTTATACCTACTCCAATCAAAAGACTCACCCGGATCCGTTTTTCTAGTAGGAGCTATATCGCTATGCCCCACTATTCTTTCTGTAGATATTCCAGGATAGTTCTCCATTAAACAATTAGTTATATTAATTAGAGAAAGGTACTGTTTATCAGAATAAGGTTCTGTATCCGTCCCTTCTAGCTCTATACCAATGGAGAAGTCATTACATTCTTTTAGCCCTTCAAACTCAGAGACCCCTGCATGCCAGGCCTTCTTGTTAAGATCTACAAATTGTATTAACTTGCCCTCTCGATCTAGAAACAAGTGGCTAGACACTTGAAGGTCAGCTATTTCTTCAAAAAAAGGATGCTTGGATGTATCTAACTTATTTAGAAAAAAATCTATAACGTAAGGGCCTCCAAATTCACCCGGAGGAAGACTAATATTATGAATTACTAAAAGAGAAGGCTCTACTTCTTCTGGTCTATCAGAGAAATTGGGAGATTGTATAAACTCAGCTTGATCTACACGATGATCGGTTATGGTAAACAAAGAAACCCCTAATGTCTTTTCCTCTCTTTATGCATTGTGGGAGGCTTTCCCTTCCACATATTGTCCTTATACTTTCGCGTGTCGTCTTTCTTTCTTTGAGACGAGTTCATAAGCTCTCTTCTATCCAAAATTTCATCTGAATTTTTATCCAGAGCAGAAAATCTCTTTTGCACAGGGGAAATAAATTCTGCCTTAGAAATCTTATTATTAGAGTTTAAATCTAGTTTTTGGAATTTAAGATCTTTAGCTACTTTTGGACCTACCTCTCTGCCCTTAGAAAGTTCTTCAGAATTTAAATACCCATCTTCATTTTTATCTAAAGTCTTAAAAATGGCCTCGCCTATTTCTTTCCTTTCTTCAGGTGGTGGTCCTTTAGGTGGCCCTCTTCTTTTAGGCCTATGTCTTGGTTCAGGTGGACGCCCCTTTGATCCAATAATAAATTCGTTTTGATCTATCTTTTGATCGTCATTTCTGTCTAGCCTGTCAGCTTTTCTAGAAAGCATTTTTTGTTTTTTTAGACTTTCATCAACATCCATTTCTCGTCTTGTAATACTTCCATCAGAGTTTTTGTCTAAAAAAGAGAACATTCTTTCGCTACGAGAACTAAATTCTGAAAAACTGATAACTCCATTTCTATCCTTATCCATAAACATTAAGTTTTTATTCTTCTTGCCTGGTTCAGCCTGCATGCTAAAAGACAAAGAAAAAAGGAGCCCTACAGCTACTAAATAATTAATTTTTTTCATTTTTTTCCTCATTTTTTCTATGGACTATAAACAAACTCAATAGTTCAAAACTTTAATTTCTTAATTCTTTTGGTAATTTAAAGAAAATTCCTTCATCTTGTCTATCTTCTCCTTTTTTTATGTCAATGTCGAAGTTTTGCGACAATGTGTCTAATAATTCTTCCACTAAATGCTCAGGCGCTGATGCACCTGAAGTGATTCCTAAGACTTTCTTTTCATCAAACCAGTCTAAATTTAGATCTGCAGAATTATCTATAAGATGGGACTCTACTCCAGATCTTTCTGCTATTTCTCTTAACCTATTGGAATTTGAGCTGTTTTTTGAACCTATCACTAATATGAGATCACATTCCAAAGCAAGTTGTTTGACTGCGTCTTGTCTATTTTGTGTTGCGTAACAAATATCATCTTTACGAGGGCCTGTGATAGAAGGAAATCTTTTTTGAAGAACTTTAATAATTTCTTGAGTGTCATCTACTGAGAGAGTGGTTTGCGTTACAAAAGATATATTATCAGGGTCTTGAATCTCGATTTGCTTTGCTTCCTGAATAGACTGAACTAGATAGATCTTACCACCGCTTGAAGTGTTGTACTGGCCCATTGTGCCCTCAACTTCAGGATGATTTTTATGTCCTATCAAAATACAATCTCGGCCTGCCCTAGCGTGAAGTTCAACTTCTGAATGTACTTTACTTACCAAAGGACAAGTGGCATCAAAAATACTTAATTCATTTGTATTGGATTGGTCTTGTACTTCTTTTGAAACTCCATGTGCACTGTAAATTACTGTAGCACCAGAAGGAATTTCAGAAATCTCTTCAACAAAGATTGCGCCCAATTCTCTTAATTCATCCACCACTGTTTGGTTGTGTACGACTTCGTGTTTTACGTACACAGGCGAACCATTTTGTTCTAAGACTTTATTGACTATTTCTATGGCTCGACCGACTCCGGCACAGAACCCCCTTGGATTGGCTAAAATTACTTTCATGTTTTAGTCCTTTCAATAAAAAAGTAATAGCTGAGATAAAGTATTATTCCCACGGTAATGTAACTGTCGGCCAAGTTAAAAACATAAAAAGAGTAATTCTGATAAAAAACATGAACAAAATCCACAACATAACCAAGGAACGCTCGGTCAACTAAGTTCCCTAATCCTCCTGAAATAATAAGGATAAGAGACATTAACTCAAGTTTATGTTCTGGTGTTTTCTTATATATTAGGAATAACAAGTATCCCAGAATACCTGAAATCGCAATGACCAAGAACCAGCGCCCCATATACCCTCCTTCATCAAAAATACTGAATGCGATTCCTGCATTATGAATCAGGGTAAAGTTAAGAAAAGGCAGTAAATTTAATGATTCACCTAAAGATAGATAAGAGGAAATCAGAATCTTAGAGATTTGATCCAGAACAACCAAGAGAATGATTAAAAGGGTTATTGAGGTTGTTTTCATAATTAAGCAAAGAGCCTGTCCTCCCCTTCACCATCAATGTTATCTAAGCATCGATTGCATAAAGTAGGATGGTCTTTTATTGAACCAACTTCGGGTCTGCTGTGCCAGCATCTTTCGCATTTCTGTTGTTGTGTTTTAGAAATCTTAATTCTTAACCCTTCAATTTCTGTTTCTTCGCCTTCACCATTTTCAGATAAAACCTTTGCTTCAGAGGTAATAAACACAAATCTTAATTCCCCTGAAAATTTATTAAGGATTTTTTCCAAGTCACTGGAGCATAGCAATTCAATTTCAGCTTCTAACGCTGAACCAATTACCCCATTATTTCTTGCAGCTTCGATAACCTTATTTACCTCAGATCTAATATTAAGTACCTCCAGCCAATCGCTTTCAGTAATGTTTCCTTCAGAGGAACAAATCCAGTCTTCATACCATTCTGATAAATGAACGGATTCAAGTTCTTTATGATACAAACGCCAAGTTTCTTCGGCAGTAAAGCTTAAAATGGGAGATACCCATCTTACTAATGCCTCTAGAATCTGAAACAAAATTGTCTGAGAAGATCTTCTTGCCAAGGATTCTTTATTACATGTATATAAACGATCTTTGAGTATGTCCAAATAGAACCCGCCTAAATCATTCGAACAAAAATTATGGATTTTGTTGAAGGCAGTGTGAAATTGATAATTTTTATAATCCTCTATTAATTCTTTTTGAAGATTTTGGGTTTTTAATTCCATAAAACGGTCTATTTCAGTTAACTCTTTTTCTTTTACCCGTTTATCTAAGTCAAAATCATGCAGATTTCCTAGTAAAAATCTTAGGGTATTTCTGATTCTTCTGTAGGTGTCTGAAACACCTTGTAATCGGTTTTCCGATATAACCATTTCATTTCTATAGTCAGTTGAAGCTATCCAGGCTCTTAGAATATCTGCGCCTCTGGAATTCCAGATTTCTTGGGGCGAAATGGTATTTCCTAAAGATTTAGACATTTTTGCTCCATCTGCATCAATTACAAAACCATGAGTTAATACTCCCTTGTAGGGCGGAGTGTCATTCATTGCGATGCTGGTTAATAAAGATGATTGAAACCATCCTCGATGTTGATCAGAGCCTTCTAAATAAAGATCAGCTGGAAACTGCAAGTTTGAATCATTCAATACACAAGCATGAGTGACTCCAGAATCAAACCAAACATCTAAAATATCAGTGATTTTCTCATAAGATTCTGGATCTTTAATCAGGTCCTCTATTTTTACTTCATACCAGTACTCTAATCCCTGTTCTTCAATATTTTTAGCAATTTGCTCGATTAATTTGTCAGTTTCAGGGTGGACTTCTCTAGTTTCTTTATGAATTAAAAGTGGAATTGGAACTCCCCAGGCTCTTTGTCTAGAAATACACCAGTCAGGCCTTTCTAACATGCTGGCCATTCTGGTTTCTCCCCAAGAGGGCTCCCAATTTACTTTGGAAATGGCTTCCTTGGCTTTATCAAGTAAAGATCCTTCACTCATACCTATGAACCATTGTGGAGTTGCCCTAAACATTAGGGGTGTTTTATGCCTCCAGCAATGAGGGTAACTATGTTCGTAATCAGCCTGGCCTAAAAGAGTTCCTTTTTCGTTCAAAACTTCGATTATTTTTTCATTGGCTTTAAAGGCAAACAATCCACCCACATGTTCTTCATCTGCATTAAAAGTACCATTGTTTTTAACTGGACTAAGAATTTCTAAGTTGTACTCTTTGGCAACTGCATAATCTTCTAACCCGTGACCCGGTGAAGTATGCACTACCCCTGTCCCTACTTCTGTTGTGACATGATCACCCAATACAAATTTTGAGATTCTCTCTAAGTAGGGGTGCTTGGCATCTACATTTTCTAATCTCTTTCCCTTACAAGAGCCTAGAACTATAGAATCTTTAACTTCAATTCTTTCAAGTGTTGTTTCTACTAGATCTTTACCAATAATCAGACAAATTTCCTTAGAATCCTTGGTTACCTGAACTAAACAATAATCAAAGTCAGCATTTACTGTTAAAGCAACATTACCTGGGACAGTCCAAGGTGTTGTTGTCCAGCTTGCGACATAAACAGGCATATCTATTTGTTGATCAAAAATTTTGCTGGCTGTTTTATTGTCTAGTGGAAAAGCAAAGTCTATTGAAGGGGAAATCTTATCTTCATACTCCACCTCTGCTTCAGCCAAAGCTGATCCACAGTCGACACACCAATGGACTGGTTTGTCACCTCTTTTGACATACCCTTTAGAGATAATTTTTCCCAATGAACGGACAATCCTAGCTTCAAATTTGTTGTCCATTGTTAAATATGGATGTTCCCAATCACCTAGAACACCTAATCTCTTAAATTCACCTTTTTGAATTTCAATCTGCTCTTTAGCGTAATTCCTGCAAGACTCCCTAAACTCTTTAGCCGTTACTTTATCGCCAACTTTTCCTAGCTTCTTTTCAACATTTAATTCAATGGGAAGACCATGACAATCCCACCCAGGTATGTAAGGAGAGTACTTTCCACTAAGAGTTTGTGATTTAACTACTATGTCTTTGAGGGTTTTATTGACTGCATGACCTGTATGAATTGCTCCATTAGCATAAGGAGGACCATCATGAAGAATAAATTTTTCCTTTCCTTGTCCCTTTTCCTTTAATTTTTTATATAGATCTATCTCCTCCCAATACTTTAATAATTCTGGCTCCTTATTAGGTAGATTAGCTTTCATTGCCAACTCTGTTTTGGGCAAATTAAGAGTGTCTTTATAGTCTTTCATGATAGATTTTTTGCACTTTATACGAAATAACTCTCAGCTGTAGAAATATCTTTAAAAATCTGCTTTTTTAGGGCCTCTAAATTTTCAAATTTCTTTTCATCCCTTACTTTCTTCAAAAATTCTACTGTTAATCGTTTGCCATAAATATTTTCTGAAAAATTTAATAGGTGAACTTCTAAAACTGGGGACTCTCCACCTACTGTAGGCCTTGTGCCCATGTTAGCTATTCCGTTCAGCTCTCTACCATTGAGTAATGCCTTAACTATATAGACTCCTGATATGGGCAATTTATTCTTAGGAAGCCATAAATTTGCTGTAGGAATACCTAGTTGCACACCTAACTGATTACCATAAACTACCTTTCCTGAATAAGTAAAAGGCCTGCCTAGCAATTTACTTGCCAATTCAAAATCATTTATTGTTAAAGCTTCTCTTATTCGAGTACTACTCACCCTTTCGCCTTGTATTTCATAGGTTTCAGTATTAGAAACTTCTATGCCATTTTCAGAACCCCACTCTTTTAGCAGAGTAAAGTCGCCTTCCCTATTTGCTCCAAACCTAAAATCATCTCCAATTATTAATTTTTTAATACTGAGCCTTAACAAAATTTTGTTTAAGAAGTCTTCAGGTGTCATAGACCTTAACTGATTATTAAATTTAAGAAAGAAAGCAAACTCGACATTGAGCTCTTTCATCTTTCTTACCTTTTCCTGCCACGGAAATATTCTTGGTGGTTTTGAAGTTTCTAATCCAGCCGCTTCTGCAAAAAACTCTTGAGCATGCGGTTCAGTAAAGATAATCAACTTCTTTAAATTATTTTTCTGAGCTTCTTGTTCCATGAACTTTAGTATTTGTTGATGCCCAAGATGAAGTCCATCGAAGTTTCCTATAGTTGCAACTGTGGAGATTTCAGAAAACTTAGATCTGTATAGTTCTATGTTTCTTATTCCTCTAATCAAGTACATCACTAACCTTTTAAATGAGTCAGTCTAAGCCCTAAAAGCCATAGCATGGCAAGATACCCAGCTACGGCACTTATAATTACAAGAAAGAGCCTAATAAAGCGTTCTACTTGTTCTAACTCTCGCCATGCAAAAGTCTCTATATTTGTAAAGTTCAGTATTAAAACCATCGATAAAAATGCGATTACTATTCTTGCGAAAAAAACTATCCATCCTTTCTGAACTTCATAGATCTTATTTTTTAATAAGATGAACAACAATATCGAAATACTGAAATACGCTGCAATGGAACTTGCCATGGCCAGACCGACATGATTTAGGCCTAAGTAAAAGGCTAACAGCCAGGCTAAAAAAGCATTAACAATCATTGAAGCTAGTGCAACTTTTAAAGGGGTCTGGGGGTCCTGACGAGCAAAAAAACTGGGGGTTAGAACCTTTATTAACATAAAAGCTATGAGTCCTAATGCCAGAGCAATTAAACTATAAGAAGCCTGAGTAGTATCAGTTGCCAAGAACTCTCCTCTTTCAAATAGAGTAAGGATAATAGGTTCTGATAAGAGTACTAAGCCTAAGATCGAAGGAATTGCTATTAACATGACTAATCTTAAAGACCAGTCCATTGTTTTTGAGAATCCATCTTGATCTGAATTTTGATGAAGTGAAGATAACTTAGGCAATATAACGGTACCTATTGCAATAGCAAAAATGCCCAAAGGCAACTGCATTAATCTGTCCGATACATAAAGCCATGTGGGGCTGCCTGTGGGTAAAAAAGATGCCAATATTGTATCTACTAGCATATTTAATTGACTGACGCCACCAGCAATAACTCCTGGAATCATCAAATAAAGCACTTTTCTGACTCCAGGATGATTTAAATTAAAGGAGAAGGAAGGAAATAATTTTAGTTTAAGTAACGGGTAGATCTGTATCAAAAGCTGAATACAACCTGCAGCGAACATCCCCCAAGCTATGGCATAAATAGGCACTTCGTAGAGAGGGGCAATCCATACTGCTGTTACCACTAACGTCAGGTTGTAGAAAACAGGCGTTAAAGCCGGTACTGAAAATTTTCCATAAGTATTCATTATGGAACCAGAAAAGGCTACTAAAGAGACAAACAGCAGATACGGAAAGGTTATCCTTAAAATATCAGTTGCCAATTCATTTTTGATAGGCTCGGAGTAAAATCCTGGTGCAAAAATAAAGATAAACGCAGGTGTTGCCAGAAGCACAATCAGAGTTAGTAAAAACAGAGCTGAAGAAAGAACACCAAAAACATTGTTAACTAAAACTTTTACTTCAGATTCATCACTATTTTCTTTGTACTCAGACAGAACTGGTACAAAAGCTTGGTTAAATGCTCCTTCAGCAAAAATTCTACGAAAAACATTGGGTATTTTGGTTATAACTACATAAGCATCTAAAGCAACCCCAGCCCCTAAAAGAGAAGTGAATACAATGTCTCTCACCAAACCTAAAACTCGGGAAAGGAAAGTCCACAAGCTAACAATGCTAGAACTAGCTAGTAATTTGATAGGGTTTCGATTTGTTTGCGTTTCTTGTTTTTCTGAATTCAGCTTCAATCCTCTTCTAAATTTTTCGGTTCTAAATCTAAAGAAACAGAATTAATGCAATATCTAAGGCCTGTCGGTTGAGGACCATCAGGAAACACGTGACCTAAATGAGCTTGGCAATTTTGGCAATGTACTTCAATTCTTTTCATGCCCAAGGTTAGATCTTCTTGAGTTTCAACACTTTCCTCTGAGGCCGGTTCCCAAAAACTTGGCCATCCAGTTCCCGAATCAAATTTGCTGGAAGAACTGAAGAGTTCCACACCACAACAAACGCAATTATAGGAACCTTCTGTTTTGGTGTCGTTGTATTTACCACTAAAGGCAGGCTCAGTGCCATGATCTTGAGTTACATAACGCTGTTCAGGTGTTAAATCGTTAGATTCTTTTTCATTAGACATAGAAGCTATCCTGATGTTGCTTGTTTTAAAACAGAAAAATAAGAATTCTCAACACACATTTTATCGCTTAGTTCCTTTTGTTTAAGCATTTCATGCACTTTAGGCAGATTGTACCAAGGACAGTTGGTAAACAGATGATGCTCTAAGTGAAAATTGACATGATGAGGCACCATTAGATATCTGATTAATAAAGAAGCTTTAGTGGTTCTGGTGTTATTGAGATTCGTTTCACCTGGGGTAACTGAATGTTCTGCAATATTCCTTATTCTAACTATTAGAC
>LUMK01000012.1_pt1 | contig 26706 bp, 25 predicted proteins | sample 729981 | NCBI WGS metagenome assembly LUMK01 (sample SAMN03860265, study PRJNA289734) | marine metagenome | biome: seawater column; feature: ocean; material: water; isolation source: Red Sea water column Station 22 - depth 200m | place: Saudi Arabia: Red Sea | collected 2011-10-15 | depth 200 m
AGCAGTTTTCTCATCTCCAACTCCTTCTAACTCATGACTCCCAAAATAAACTAGCTCGACTTCAGGATTAAGCTTTTCTACCTTAACGTCTACAGTCAAAGGCTGATCGTAATTTGCTTGATAGTGAAGAAGGTTAACTACGTATTCACCAGATTGAAGTGCTCTAATGGTGATGGTTTCTTGATTGATAGGGTTTGAAATCTTAGCTCCATTAACATTCATCTTGTCTGCAAATATTCCTCTGTCATCCCTATCTAAATGCATAAGTCCAGTGTCTCGGTTGTGATACCAAACTAATCCTCCTTGAGGACTTTCTACTATGGCATCTACGTCATCAGGGTGCTGATCTGGCCATCTAACAGAAATAAGAATTTCTGCTTTAGAGTCTATCTTGCCGCCATCGCTGGGATCTGAAATCAACATGAACGCAATGGCGAACATGAAGGCAAATCCTAAAAGGGAATTAAAAAGTAAATCTGTGAATGCGTCTTGTCCTTCCCCGTTATTAAGGATTCTGTGTTTCATTTAAATCCCTTAATCCAAGTCTCCAGAAGTAAGACCATTAATTAATTTACTAAGCGATGAATCAAGCAAAAAATACTGAAACTTGAGCATGGTGCTGGTGATCAAACCAGAAAGCGTGGTATACAAGGCAACAGCCATTCCTCCACTCATGGAGGAAAGTAAAGGTTGTATTTTTTCTGGATCAAAGTCTTTCATTTCACCAATAGGCAAAAGCATGAGAATAAATCCAACAACTGTCCCCGTTAAGCCGAGTTTTAATAAAACATCGGAAATCATATGACCCAGTGCATGCCTATTCGATAGTTCGTCTTCAAGTATCCTTAAAAGGCTTTGACTTTCTGAAGAAGACTTTGACCCGACTGCATTCAAGAAATCTGCAACCTTGCCCTCTCCTTTTATTTCGTAATCTAAATTACTAGCAATGTAAATCCAATGGAAAGTAGCAGCTGTATAAATACCTAAAATGAGAATGGAGATCTTGCTTCTGTCTGATTCAAATATTAGTTTTAAAAGATTGAGATCGTAAAGCACATAAAAAGCAAAAAATATTACGGTAAGTAAGATAATTGATCTTTGCAAAAGATATTGAGGTTTAGCTGTTTTTATCACTGAATTTTATTGATACCGGTGACTCATTAATTTCTGTCCCTATCTTGTAGAATAACTAATTATCACTAACAGTTCTATACATGAATAAATCTGAAAAAGTTGAATTCATATCTGAGTCATTAAATAAACTCTACCCAAACCCCCCTGTTCCACTAGATCATGATTCGGTTTTTACTCTATTAATAGCCGTAATCCTTTCAGCTCAGTGCACAGATGTAAGAGTAAATTTAGTTACACCTGAGTTATTTAAAAAAGCCAACAGCCCTAAAAAAATGATAAAACTCGGTAGAAAAGAAATACGAAGAATCATCAAACCCTGCGGATTGTCACCGCAAAAGTCTAAATCTTTATTTGAACTCTCAAAAATTCTTATTAAAGAATTTAAAGGCCAAGTACCGGATTCTTTTGAAGCACTAGAAACATTACCGGGTGTGGGACATAAAACTGCATCCGTGGTTATGAGTCAGGGCTTTGGCCACTATGCTTTTCCTGTAGACACGCATATTCATAGATTGGCACAGAGATGGGGTTTAACAAACGGCAAAAATGTAAAGCAAACTGAAAAAGATTTAAAAAGACTATTTCCTGAAAAAAAGTGGAACAAACTCCATATACAAATAATTATGTACGGCAGAGAATTCTGCACAGCAAGAGGATGTGATGGACTTATATGCAATATTTGTTCAAAGATTAATGCCAACAGAAAACGACCAATAAAAACAAAGAAACCATGAATTAACCGCTGAGATGTTTTGGGTCGTTAGGTATAATTGCACTTCTCAAAAAAATTATGTTCTTAAATAATCAATCTATAAAAGATTATGATCCAGATCTTTGGAAAGCTCTAAAAGGAGAGTTAGGAAGGCAAGAAGATCATATAGAACTCATAGCTTCTGAAAACTATACGTCGATGAGGGTGTTGGAAGCCCAAGGTTCTGTTTTGACCAATAAATATGCGGAAGGATACCCTGGCAAAAGATATTACGGTGGATGCGAATTTGTTGATGAAGCAGAAACCCTTGCTATCGAAAGAGCTAAGGAGTTGTTTGGAGCAGATTACGCAAACGTTCAACCCCATTCAGGCTCAAGCGCAAACTTAGCTGTTTATTTAGCCTTGTGTGAACCCGGAGATGTGATCCTTGGCATGAGTCTTGATCACGGAGGCCATCTTAGCCACGGAACTAGTGTGAACTATTCAGGTAAAACTTATCAAAGTTTTCAATATGGACTAGATGAAAAAACGGGTGACATTGATTATGGGCAAGTTGAATCCTTAGCAAAAGAACACAAACCTAAAATGATTATTGCTGGCTTTTCTGCTTTTTCAGGAATAGTAGACTGGAAAAAATTTAGAATGATTGCGGATGAGGTCGGTGCCTATTTACTAGTAGATATGGCCCATGTGGCTGGGTTAGTAGCCACAAACTTATATCCTTCACCAGTTCCGTTTGCAGATGTGATCACAACCACGACGCATAAAACTTTAAGAGGGCCTCGAGGAGGTCTCATTCTTGGTAAACAAAATGAAGAAATAGAAAAGAAAATAAATTCTGCAATAATTCCTGGGTCTCAAGGTGGGCCCTTAATGCATGTCATAGCTGCAAAAGCAGTTTGTTTTAAGGAAGCATTAGAACCAGAATTTGCCTCATATCAAGCTCAAGTATTAAAAAATGCAAACACAATGTGCCAGGTTTTCCAGGAAAGAGGGGTTGAGATTGTTTCTAAAGGCACTAAGAATCATATGTTTTTAGTTGACCTTATAAATAAAGACATCACAGGAAAAGATGTTGAGGAAAGTTTAGGTAGAGCCAATATTACTTTGAATAAAAATGCAGTGCCTAATGACCCTCAATCCAGATTTGTGACAAGCGGACTAAGAATTGGCACACCAGCAATAACCACTAGAGGATTCAAAGAAAAAGAAGCTTCTCAAGTTGCGACATGGATTTGCGATGTACTTAAAGATTTAAATAGTGAAGATGAAATTAAACGAGTAAAATCTGAAGTGAAGGAACTCTGTAAAGAATTCCCCGTTTATGCTTTGAAAAACTAATTATGCACTGCCCTTTTTGTAGCCACACTGATACCAAAGTTATTGATTCCAGATTGATTGCTGAAGGCTCGCAAACCAGAAGAAGAAGAGAATGTCCAGATTGCGGTGAGCGATTCACTACCTTTGAGTCAGCGGAATTATTAATGCCGAAAATAATCAAGTCTAGGGACGATATGCGTGAACCCTTCAATGAACAGAAGTTAAGAGAAGGTCTTTATAGGGCATTAGAAAAAAGACCAGTTGGAGAAGAAGAGGTTGAAACCCTAATCGAAGATATTAAAAAAGATATTAGATCTTATGGAGAAAGAGAAGTTAGATCTAGACTGATAGGTGAGGTAATTATGAAGCGCTTAAGACGCTTAGATGAGGTTGCTTTTATTCGATTTGCTTCCGTATACCGAAGATTTGAAGACATAACTGAATTCAGCGAAGAAGTTGAAAAGCTAACCAAAGATTAGTGAAAGACCTTCACCAAGAGCACATGCTAAGTGCTCTATCAGTTGCTGAAAAAGCTAGATACATAGCTTCACCTAACCCAATGGTAGGAGCTGTGATTGTTAAAGATAGCCAAATAATCGGCACTGGATTTACACACACACCAGGTAGTGATCATGCTGAAATAGACGCTATCAAAGACGTTTATAAAAAATTTAAAAATGAGGCTAGCCAAAAACTTAATAACAGTTCAATTTATGTGACTTTAGAACCCTGTAGTAAACAAGGACGAACCCCTGCTTGCACTCGGGCGATAATAGAAGAAGGCATCAAGGAGATTTATATAGGGAGTAAGGATCCCCTACAAGAAGGAATTGAAGAGCTGCAGAAAGCAGGACTGAAAGTCAAATCCGGTTTACTCGAAGATAAGTGTACTGAATTTAATAGGGGTTTCTTTTCGAGAATAGAACGTAAACGCCCTTTTATTACCTGCAAGATAGCTTGCTCAGAAGATGGAGGTATAGGACTCACTACTGGTGGTGATAAGTGGATAACTTCAAAAAAATCTAGAGAGGACGTGCATAAGTTAAGGGCTGCTTCAGATGCTATTTTGACAGGAGTGGAAACTGTATTAGCTGACAATCCCAGATTGACTGTAAGAGACAAAACTTTAAGTAAATTAGAAGGTGAGATTCATCCCCGAAGGTATGTATTAGATAGCTCATTGAGAATGCAAGGCAATGAACATCTGTTAACTGATGGCTTAGGAACCACAATTTTTTGTAATGACTTAAGGACAGTTAGCTATGACAAGCCTCCGATTAAAATAGTTAAAGCTCCAGGTAAATCAAAAAGGGTTTCCCTGCAAAAAGTAATGGATTATTTAAATAAGGAAGAATGCAATACTCTTATGATTGAAGCCGGATCAAAAGTAAATACGAGTTTTATTGCTTCGGAATTAATAGACGAAATTATATTTTATATAGCACCAGTAAAGCTTGGTAAAGATAAGATAAATTTCTCAGAATTTGAAAGTTCTTTTTCAAAGATAGGTACAATTGATCTTGAATTAAAAGAAATCAGTAAAATAGGACCTGACAAAAAACTAATTACCAAACCGGTGTATTCAAAAGATGGAACTTAATAAGATCCAAGATTTAATATCAGATATCTCAGATGGGAAGATGATTATTCTCATGGATGATGAAGACAGGGAAAATGAAGGCGATTTAATTTTAGCAGCGGAAAAAGTAACAGCGGAAGCCATTAACTTTATGGCCACGCATGCAAGAGGATTGATTTGCTTAGCTCTGAATCAAGAAAAATGTCAGCAGCTTAATCTGGAACCCATGGTCAAGGACAACGGAGCCCAACAGGGAACAGCCTTCACAGCGTCTATTGAAGCTGCAAAAGGCGTGACAACAGGCATTTCAGCAGCCGATCGAACTACTACAATTTTAGCTGCGGTCAAAAAGAATGCTTCTCCCAAGGATATAGTTCAACCAGGACATGTCTTTCCTCTAATGGCAGCCAACGGAGGTGTACTAACTCGTGCAGGCCATACTGAAGCAGGTCTTGATTTAGCTAAATTAGCGGGTCTTGAGGAATCCGCCGTGATTGTGGAAATCATGAATGAAGATGGGAGTATGGCCAGAAGAAAAGATTTAGAAAAGTTTGCTAAGAAACATAAGCTTAAGATTGGAACAATTGCCGATCTAATCCATTACAGAAATATTAATGAAAAGAGTGTTGAAAAGATTGATTCAACGAAGATTAAAAATGAATACGGAGAATTTTTATTGGTTGCTTATCAAGACACGATCTTTAACCAAGTGCATTTGGCTTTAGTAAAAGGAAAAATATCTTCAGACAAAGATACTTTGGTTAGGGTACAGACAATTAATACCCTTCACGATGTCATGGGAATAAATGAGTTTGGGAGTAGATTTTCTTCTTCGCAAACTCTTAAAAAAATGCAATCAGAGAAAACAGGTATACTCCTCTTACTCTCGGACAGAGAGTCCCCTGAAGAAATACTAAATAACTTGAAGTTTCTTAAGGGAGAAAGAAAACATACAAGATCTGAAGCTGTGGATAATAGAATCATAGGAATTGGTTCACAAATTCTAAGAGATCTAGGTGTAAAAAAGATGAAACTGCTTGGCTCAGAAGTAAAATACCCTTTAGCAGGGTTTGATTTAGAAATAACGGAATTTATAAATTAGGTAAGACTATGACACCCAAAGGAAAAAAAGCTTTTAAAGCATCCAAAACCTCTATGAATGCTAGATACGGATTACTGTCAACTCAATGGAATAAGTTCGTCGTGGATGTCATGCTCGACAATGCAGAAAAGGAACTGATGTCACAAGGAGTTAAATCAAGCAATATAGTAAAAATTGAAGTGCCAGGAGCCTATGAACTTCCTCTGGCAGCTAAAAGAATGCTTGAAAAGGACATAGACGCGGTCATAGCTTTAGGCGCAGTAATTAAGGGAGAAACACCCCATTTTGACTTTGTTTCAAGCAGTTGTGCCAATGGATTAACAAGAGTCTCACTGGATGCTAATAAACCGGTTCTTTTCGGAGTATTGACAACTGAGACAGAAGAGCAAGCAATTCAAAGAGCTGATCCTAAAGACGGCAATAAAGGTGCAGAAGTAGCCCAAAGCGCTATGGAGCTTCTGGAACAATTCGCCTCTTTATGACCAAGTCAGCTAAGACCACTTCCCCAACAAGATCAAGAGACAAGGTCTTGCAAACTCTATACGAACTAGAATTAGGGGGTGAAGAGCTAAAAGAAGTTCTTAAAAATCATTCATCTGAGAAATCTAATAAGTTTTATAAAGAAATACTTAAGGGAGTGTCTGAAAATCTAGAGGGATTTGATGAAACCATACAAGACCATCTGGATAGACCAATTCAGCAACTCGATGTAATTGAAAAAAATATTCTCAGGATTTCTTTATATGAAATCAAGAAAAAGGAATTGGACTCATCAATAGTCATTAACGAAGCCATCAGAATGGCTAAAAAATACGGTTCCGTTGAAGGGTATAAGTTAGTTAATGCGGTCCTGGATAAGATAATTAAAGCGCACTAGATTTAAATCTTACAAATATTGGCGAAGACCACGCTCTTTCTTCTGTTGGAGACAAACAGTCCCCAATACCCTTACCTTCAGGATCACCACAAAGATTGATTTTTATACATCGACCATTTTCATCCAAATTACAATCAAGCCCGCTGCCGTTAATAGCATCGGTAGGTTCTTGTACAGCCCTGACGTAATAGACTATTTCTCTATTGCTGCCTTCAAACTGCTCATCGATAAATTCAACCTGACAGCCCTCTTGGGAGGGTTCACACTCAAAGGTTTTCCACGGGTCTTCTATTAAGGCATTAATCGGCTCTCCTTCATAAACTTGAGGTCTTATTCTTATTACTTCAATCCTCGATATATTCTTTCTTTCGTCAGAAGGATTAAAACACTCGCCTTTACAAAGTCTGTCCAGAACTTCAGAACTTATGTTTTCTTTATCCAAAGCACTGCAACCAGGCAATTGTTTCTGAGCACCCAATGCCTTCACTTGAAACTTAGGAGAAGAAGACATTTCAGTTTCTCCGCCCATAGGAATTTTCGATCCATCTGGATGGTTCACTAAATTGAACCACAATAGGATTCTTTCACCACTGGTAGCGTAAACTTCCCTATTATTTAATGAATTCCAAATTTCTTGTCTATCCTTTGTTTTTGCATGAGCAGCTGCCAAACCACCTGTATACAGAAAAGAGGATCCTCTCTCGGATTGAAGAGGCAAACTGCTCATAAAAACTTGATCTCTTTCAGGGTCAATTTCTTGTGCCGAAGGTAATTTAGGATCAGATAACCTAGGGTTAAGTAAGTTCCTTCCTATTTCGTTGCTCATGTCTGCACGTGACTCAGAATTTAACTTCCTTAAATTCTCTTTATAACCTGGGCCCGGTCTGGCTTGGTGATTATCACTAGAGCCGATAAATCCGTATTTAAATCTGATAACTTCTTCCGAAGAAAAATCCGTTAAAGCCAAAGCATACTGAACTGACATTTGTGGTCGGTAATCAAAAGCGGGTAAAAAACAGTCTTGGCATTGTCCTGAGTTTTTCCACTCCATCGGATCGTATCCAGGAACCGTCAATAAACCAAAAGGGTTAGAGTTAGCATAAAGTTGTCTCGCATCCCCTGCTCTCTTTGTGCACTCTTCATTAGAACCAGCGGCAACCCTACACCTCTCTTTTATAATCTCTCCTGCTTGAAAACAATCTGGCAAGTAGCCCTGACTGGGTAAATTGCAGGACATCTCTCCATTGCCTTGCATTTCAATTGGAGTCCAAGACCTATACTCCTCAGAATTGCCATGACCCGAATAAACTTCAATGAGTCTATTCATAGAAGAATTATGAGCAGCTGAACTAAGTTGAACATCCCAAGAAGATAAGGGTGGAGAAGTCACTCCCCAGGCACTGCCATGCGGTATAACCAGAAGATCAGAATCAAGCTTTTCAAGTTTTCGGAAAAGCTCTTGTGAGGTATCAGCTTTAACATAACAATCGTAAGAGCCTATCTCTTCGTCCTCTTCGCAATTTTTATAAGATTTGGCAACCAGAGACTTGTATCTCCAATCCAGATAATGTTTACGATTAGGGAAGTCTAAGGCCACTGCAATTGAAGTCAGAAGTGTATTTACACTAGCTGCTCCATCGAAATTTCCTGAATTAGTTGAAATGGGTTTAAGAGGGACTTCATTGTCTTTAATGCCCTTAATAATTATATTTTTATGACCGTAATGAGTACTTTTATCCAGAGAGTTTTGGGTCCATTCCCACCCTAAGAACGGAACTATTGCAGGCTCATCTAGATCTCCAGAAACACTTTCACACTGTTGAATAGAGCGTAAACTATCTTGCCACTCTCTTCTAGTTAACCATTCGGCATGATCAGTAACAGCAAAAAAATCTAAGTTAGAGCAGAATCTAGCGAAGTTACATGCATCAGCCACTGGATGAGTTCCTTCTCCTTGAGCTATCGGAAGGTTTAGCGTTAAGGCATCCAGAGAGTACGTAGTGTGGACATGCAAATCTCCAAAAAGTATTTGTTTTGGTGGCAGTTCAGTGGTTTCTTGGTCTTGTTCGATGCTAGATGAATTAATTTTACTAAACTCAGCTACCTCTCCAGGTCCTTGATAGGTTCCAAACCAGTTAAAGAAAATACCGATAAAAAGAATTAGGATTGGGGAAAGAATGGAAGCTAGGGCGTACAGTAGCCACCTCCTAAAGCGTTTTGCCATTTCTAAACTTAACCGGAAGCGGTTTCAGTTTTAATTAGGTTATAACTTCTCAAGCTATCAAGTTCGATGAAATAATGATCTCTTCTTGGTTTCTCCTTTAAGAGTTCTACCTTAAAAATCTTTCCGTCTCTAAAACTTTCAACTAACCTAATTTTTTCGCCTTTTTTTATCCTATACAGATCTCTTGCATCAATAAAAAGATCGTATGGAGAATCAATAAACTCCCTATTCAGATTAAGTTCTATGGCATCATGTTTGAAATAAAACAGAACGACCGAGTTGTCCCTCTTCAGTTTGAGTTCGTCGCCAACTTCATAAACTACCTTTTCTTTAGCAGCTAAAGAAAGTGTTAGCGTTAACAGGACTGATAGGATTAAGTATTTCATTTCTTAAGAGGGTATTCTCTGATAATTATATCTTCCCGTCTAGGTCCGGTAGAAATCATTACTACTTTAGCTCCACAAAGTTCCTCTACTTTCTCAATGAAGAGAATTGCCTGATCATTTAAATCATTAAAATTTTGAATTCCGGCCGTGGGTTCCTGCCATCCCTCTAATTCTATGTACTTAGGTTCAACATCATTTAGGGCCATTGATTCAATAATTTCTTCTCTCGTCAGTGCACTGGAATAATCAGAACATATCTTGATTTTTTCCAATCCATCTAGAACGTCAATTTTTGTAAGACAGATTCCATCGATACCGTTTAAGTAAACTGAATGCGATAACAGCACCGCATCTAACCAACCGCATCTTCTCGGTCTTCCTGTCGAAGCTCCAACTTCACCGCCTTTTTCAGCAAGGTAATGGCCTATTTCCTCGTTTAGTTCAGTTGGAAATGGACCCTCTCCAACCCTTGTTGTATATGCTTTAGAAATCCCCAGTGAATAATCAATGCTTGTTGCACTTACTCCAGCGCCTGTTGCTATACCGCCCAAAGAAGAGTTACTTGAAGTTACGAAAGGATAAGTGCCTAAACTATAGTCTAATAGAACGCCCTGAGCTCCTTCGAAAAGTACCGTCTTGTCTTCGTCTTTGTATTGTTTTAATTCTGATATTACATTACCGACAAATGGCTTTAATCTTTCCGCTTGCTGAAGATTTCGATCGAGTAACTCATTCAGGTCTTCTAGTTGGGATTCATCGTGCCTTTTGATTAAGAAGTTATATATGTCTAAGGCTTCCTCTAACTTTATTTTCAGCACCTTTGGATCGAATAAATCAGCTACCCTTATTGATCTTCTGCCAACCCTATCTTCGTAAGCAGGGCCTATTCCTCTTCCGGTTGTGCCAATTTTTGTTCCACTTCTTGATCTTTCCCTGAGTTGGTCAATCTTTATATGATAAGACTGAATAAGACACGCAGCGTTACTCACTACGAGTCTCTCTTTTATGTCTCCTATGAACTCGAAAGCATCATCTATTTCAGAAAAAAGGGCGTCCAGACTTATGACCACACCCCTTCCTAAGAAACACTTAATATTTTTATGACAAATAGATGAGGGCAGTAAATGGAATACTATTTTCTTTCCATCAACAATTAAAGTATGGCCGGCATTGTGGCCACCTTGGTATCTAACAGCTGCGTCAATGTCTTTGGATAAAACATCAACTACTTTCCCCTTTCCTTCATCTCCCCATTGCAAACCTAACAGAGAAATAGATTTACTCATTATTAGCACTCAATAAAGATATCTCTGAAGTCGCTAACAAATCCAGATCCTGTTCTCGTCAGATTATTACTCTACTTTAGAGTTATCCAGATATTTAAAAAAGTCACTATCAGGGTCAATTAACAAAATGTCCCCTTTTGTTTCAAAAGTAGACTGATAAGCTTTTAAGCTTCGGGTGAAATCATAAAATTCTGGATCTTTAGTATAGGCTGAAGCATAAGTGGCGGTAGCCTCGGCGTCGCCATCTCCTTTAATTTCCTGAGCTTCCCTATAAGCATCCGCCAAAATGACTGTTTTATCTTTGTCAGCAGTAGCCCTTATCTTCTCAGCTACCTCATTTCCTTGAGCTCTTAGCTCTCTGGCCAGCCTCTCTCTTTCTGTACGCATTCTGTTGTACACAGATTCGCTTACTTCAAGGGGTAAATCTATTCTTTTAACCCGAAGATCTATTACTTCAACACCAAGTTCATTCTGGGCTATCCCGTCTAACATAGAGGTTAAGGAATTCATAAGCTGGTCCCTTTCTCCTGAAACAACTTCTTTTACTGTTCTGGTACCAAATTCATTTCTCAAACCAGTATCCACCCTTTGGCTAAGAAGACGCTTAGCTCTTTCTTCATCCCCTCCGGTTGTAGTGAAATATTTAGCTACGTCTTTAACTCGCCATTTAATGAAGGAATCAACCATTAGCGCTTTCTTTTCTGAAGTAAGATACCTCTGAGGTTGAGCATCTAAAGTCAATATTCTTGAATCAAAATAACGCACTGAGTTAATGATTGGCCACTTAAAGTGTAATCCGGGTTCAACATCGAACTGCACAATCTCTCCAAATCTGAGTTTTACTGCTCTTTCAACTTCACTTACCACAAATAGAGATTGTGAAACAAATATGACCGCAATAAGACTAAAAGCCGAAATAAATAAGTTAGATTTTTTCATTTATAAACTCCTCTTATTGCCTGTTTCTTTTTCTGATCTCTTCAATCACACGATCAGTTAATTCTCTAATGGATGTACTGCCGCTTGGGCTGGAACCTGAAGGTTGTACCGACACACTTTCTTCACTTTGTCTGGCTATCTTATCCAGTGGTAAATAAAGAATATTGTTTCCCCCTTCAACATCCACCATAACTTTTGTGCTGTTAGACATTACGTTTTGCAGTGCATCTAGATAAAGTCTATTTCTTGTTACTTCCGGAGCTTTTTGATACTCAGAAAGTAATAAATCAAATCTGGTAGCTTCACCTTGGGCTTCAGCCACAACTTGAGCTTTGTAGGCTTCCGCATCTTGGATCATCCTTTGTGCTTGACCTCTGGCTTCTGGAACCAGTCCATTGGCGTAAGTCTCCGCTTCATTCCTAACCCTGACCTCGTCTTCTCTGGCTTTAATAACATCATCAAAAGCTTCTTGAACTTGATCTGGTGGGGCTGAATCTTCAATGTTTACAATTACCACCTGTAAACCTGTCTCATATCGATCCAGATAGTCCTGGAGTCTGGCTTTGGTTAATTGTGCTATTTGCTCCCTTCCAGTGGTTAAGGCGTCATCCATAATTGAACTACCTACAACGTGCCTCAAGGCACTCTCTGTCGCTTGAGCTAAACTGTCGTCAGGGTTTCGGATGTCTAAAACGTATTTTTCAGGATTATTAATCTGGTACTGGACTGAAATAGTAACTTCGACAATATTTTCATCTTTTGTAAGCATCAAAGCATCGTGTCTATGGGGCCTTACTCTAACGACATCGACGATTGTCCAACTATCAATGATTGGAGGATTCCAGCGTAAGCCCGGACCTTTGGTTTCCATGTATTCACCCAGTCTCAAGACCACTGATCGCTCCGCTTGTTCTACCTGATAAATTCCCATACCAACCCAGATAAGAACAACTAGTATGAAGCCAGTAAAAATATTCTTTTTTGAGAATCCAGGTCCAGACCCTCCAGAAGATCCGCCTAAAATACTATTTAATCTTTCTTTAAATTTATTAATGGCCTCATCTATGTCAGGAGGACCATCTTTTCTGCCCCAAGGGTCTTTATTATCATTTCCATTCCAAGACATTAAATTACTTCCTTTATATTATTTTTCTTTAAGTTTATATCTTTGTCAGAAATTAGATTGCCTAGTTCCTTTTCATCTATTTCAAGCTGCAATTGTATCAGACCTGTATCACTTGTTGTCTCTTCTAACACCCTACCAAGAGAATAAAGTTGGGCTCTAATTTTTCCTTGATTTGGTTGTAATTCAACCCATTCCTTAACCATTGATTTTTTTCTGTTGAGCTGGATCGAGTTTATAAGATCATTCATGCCGATATTATTTAAAGCAGACATCCAAACCTCAGTATTGCTACTAGTAACTTTTTTACCATTTATCTCCATATCTACTTTGTCAGATTTATTGTTAACACGAATACAGGGTATATCGGATATTCCCAATTCTTTTAAAATCAAGGAAACTTGTTCAGTTTTATAAATAAAGTCAGGATCAGAAATATCAACCACATGAACTAAAAGGTCAGCTGACTTCAATTCATCTAAAGTAGCTTTAAAGGACTCGATTAATTCAGTGGGCAAGTTGGATATAAACCCAACTGTGTCTGAAAACAGAATATCGTCTAAACCCGTAACAGAATTTTTTCTAGTCACTGAATCAAGCGTAGCAAAAAGTTTATCTGCAGCGTATAGCTGACTTTCAGTCAATAAGTTAAATAAGGTTGTCTTACCCGCATTGGTATAACCAACTAAAGCAACCAAGGTTTGATTGCCCTTATTCCTTGAATAACGATTTACTTCTCTTTGTTTGTGAGACTTGTTTAACCTATTTTTTATATTTTTTATTCTTTGATTGATGAGCCTTCTATCTGTTTCTAACTGAGTTTCTCCTGGGCCCCTTAAGCCTATACCGCCTTTTTGTCTTTCTAAGTGACTCCATCCCCTTACTAGTCGAGTAGAGAGATGCGATAACTGGGCAAGCTCTACTTGGAGCTTACCGATGTGACTGGATGCTCTTTTTGCAAATATATCTAAAATCAGCCCCGTTCTATCTAAAACTCGAGCTTTGAATATATTTTCAAGATTTCTTTCTTGAGAAGGCGTTAATTCATGATTAAAGATAACTAATTCTGATTCGGTTTCATTTATAAAATCTTTTATTCTTTCAGCTTTTCCTTTAGTTATAAATAAACCCGCTGTAGGTTTGGCCTGTTTAGAAAAATCTTCACGAGCTATTTCTGCTCCTGAAGACACAACCAACTCTTTAAACTCATCGAAGGCATTTAAAGGAGAAAAATCATCTCTTCCTTTAGCAAACTCAATCTGAACTATTACGGCTTTCTGATCAACGGATTCAAACATTTCCTGTATCAACTGGTTAGCCTCAACTTTTCTTGTATCAATTCAAGTGCGCCTTCAGTGTCTTGATTTACCCAATGTAAATTTTTCCATTTTCTCAACCAAGTCATTTGGCGCTTAGCTAATTGTCTTGTGGCGTTCACTGCTTTTGCTGTCATTTCTTCGTAAGTAGACTTGCCCTCTAAATAATCACATATTTGCCTGTATCCTACACTTTTCATAGAACTTTTCGTTAAATCCATCTGCTTTAAGTCCAGCAATTTTTCAACTTCTTTCACTAGTCCTCTTTCCAACATTAATAAGAACCTAGTTTTAACATCTTCTCTTAAAGATTCTCTACTTTTAGGTTCAACAGCAAATTGAATAACCCTTTTTGTTTTTACTAAGTCGCTTCCCTTATCTCTCTTTCTCCATTCAGTCATGGTTTTCGAGCTAACCCTATAGACTTCCAAGGCTCTTTGTATTCGCTGAGAATCATTGGGATGGATTCTTTGAGCAGATTCTGGATCAACTTTCAATAATTTTTTGTGCAAGAACCCCCATCCGTATTTTTCTGCCTGATCAGATATTTCATTTCTTACCTCTTGGTTAGCTTCAGGCATCCTGGAAATTCCACTGAGTAAAGATCTGAAATAAAGCATGGTTCCACCCACTAACAATGGCACTTTGTTTGATCTGTCACATAAATTTATTTCTCGGGTCGCGTCCAGAATAAAAAGAGCAGTCGAATACGATTTCCATGGATCTATAAAACTAACTAGTTTATGTGGGTATTTATCCAAAATATCTTTTGAAGCTTTACCGCTTCCAATATCCATACCTTTGTAAACTTGCACGGAATCAACACTGATAATCTCCGATGAAACTAATTTAGCTAGTGAGATAGCCAAATCGGTTTTGCCAACCCCGGTCGGGCCCATAATAGTTACAAGAGGCAATCTCTCGTCAGTCATTTAAATCTCTTAGAAGAAGACAAATGATCGCACCACTACATTTCTGCGGCAGGGGGCGTCTTCTGGCGCAGTTGGGTCAATGCAGGCGGAGTGAAAAGACCAGCGTGACACTGAACCATCAGTAATAGAGTCATAGCATTTGAGCATAGAAACCTCGGTGGGTTTTTGTTGGGGAAACCAATACCAATCGTGCTCGGGGCGATAGGTAAATCGTGTGGTCTCACCAACCCGGTCGTCGTAGACACGATAGTTAGTGATGTAGGGTTGATTGGCGAAAGAAGGCCAGGCACAAAGCACAAAGGGATTCTGTTGCACTGTCTCCATGGGTTTGGCTAGATTGATTGACATGAATCGTCGTGACATCTTCGCGTCAGCTTCTTCTTCGGTATAGTGTTGCTCGCGCCCAAAGTTACGAAGGTTTTTTGTAAGCAGTTCACGACAACGTACCCTGCCGCTATTATCGTTTAGATCATTGTGTACAAGGTTTGCGTAAAAGGCATTAACTCCTGGATTCTTATTATCCTGATCTTCAGTACGGTCACCCTCGTAGTCCTTATCAAACACATCATGGTTGTAGACAAACGCATCAGTCGCATCTGGAAAAAAATTCAAGAGAAGTTTCTCCATTTCCGGATAGAAAACTCGCTCTACCTCTTCTGCATCATAAAAATTCTGGCACTGTGATTCACAGTGTGCCAATGAAACCCCTAGTTTATCCATGCATTCTGGACTGTTTGGTGAGAGTCCAGCATGGTACTCCGCAATTCTTCTAGCATCCCGTAATACCTGTGGAAAGTAGAGGCATCGCCTCCCCTGATCTTGTTCTTCCTTCCCCAAAGCTTTTGCTTCGTCTTTACGTAAAGGGTCTTTCCAGATTGCATTCGACGAGACAATGGAGTACGACGGTTGCTCATAAATGGTATAGCGTAGCGGGAGCGCTAAGCCGCCTTCTGGAGCTTTTATATTGTTGGCCTGAATATGCGCCAAACACTCTGAGTAGTTTCGAAAACCAACCCCCCACTCAGTCTCAATCGGTCCTGGGGGTGCGTTTTCAAGCTTGTCCATAAAAGCCTGCCCTTCTCCTGTGGCTATCTGTTTGAGAGCTGCTTCTGTTGCAGCAGCAGTTCCTGCATCCCCATCCTGATCAAATGACATGTAGGATAAGCCTCCGTTCGCAGCAAAGGGAGCCGGCTGCCCCACCGTAAGCTCAAAGGGAGGTATATATGACGAAACTTTTTTCATGTTCTTAATTTTAAATCAAAAATCTAAAGATTCTTCTTTAATTTCACTCTTTTCTTCTTAAGTAATTAGTAATAAAAGAAAACCGACCACAAATTAAATTATTTGTAGTCGGTTTTTTAGCTGCAATCTTAAGTTAAGTCGTAACTTCTTTCTTCGTGTTCCGTTACATCTAATCCTTCGTTCTCAGATTCTTCTGAAACTCTTAAATCAGTTACTAGACCAACAAGTTTCAAAATCACCCAAGAAGCAACAGCGGTCCAAAGACCTATGACCAGAATACCTTTAAGTTGGATTACTAATTGGACCATTGGGCCACCTTCGGCTATACCGCTGGCTCCAGATCCTAAGAAACCACCTTCCGTGCCGACAAAACTTATCATAATGATACCTAACATTCCGCCGACTCCGTGCACAGGGAATACGTCTAGGGAATCATCAACACCAAAGACTCCTTTCACTGCTTGGGTAGCGTAATAACAAACTGACCCTGCTAATAATCCTATTAAAAGAGCGCCTTCTGGTCCTACAGTACCCGCAGCCGGTGTAATGGTAGCTAAGCCGGCAACCATTCCTGTTGCGATACCTACTACAGTCGGTTTTCCTTGTTTTATCCACTCAAGTGCCATCCAAGTAAAAGCGCCCAAGGCAGCACTTATATGAGTAACCAGCATAGCCATGCCAGCATCAGTACTCGCAGCAACAGCACTTCCGGCATTAAAGCCAAACCATCCAACCCAAAGCATGGCAGCTCCCATAACGACTAAACTTCTGTTATGAGGTGGCATGGGTGATCCCGGAAAGCCTTTTCTTTTACCCAAGACTAAAGCTGCGACTAACGCGCCGACTCCACAAGTTAAGTGAACGACCAGTCCTCCAGCAAAATCAATTACGCCCCATTGAGCCAATAGTCCGCCTCCCCAAACCATGTGACAAGCAGGGAAATAAACCAGTGTTAACCACAAAGCTGAAAAAAGACACATGGCTGAAAACTTCATCCTCTCAGCAAAAGCGCCGACCACCAAAGCGGGGGTGATAATGGCAAAAGTCATTTGGAACATAACAAACACGGTCTCTGGAATCGTTCCAGACATACTGTCCCTACCAATGCCCGAAAGAAAAGCGGCACTTAGATCACCAACAAAAGCTCCATCGCCACTAAAGGAGAGACTGTAGCCGTAAACGACCCAAATAATAGAAGCAATACACGCGATGGCAAAACATTGCATCAACACTGAAACAGCGTTCTTGCTTCTAACTAAACCGGCATAAAATAAAGCCAACCCAGGCAAAGTCATAAAAAGGACTAATGCCGTTGAAGTCAACATCCAAGCCGTGTCTCCTGTGTCCAGGCCTTCGGCGGATACCGATATTGAAAATAGACCCAGAGTTATTAATAAAAATTTCTTAAACATAAATACCTCTCAAAATTAAATCTCTATAAGGCGTCCTCATTGAGTTCGCCAGTTCGAATCCTCATCACCTGATCAAGATTAGAAACAAAGATCTTTCCATCTCCTATTTTCCCAGTATTAGAGACCTTAGAAATTGCCTCTATCACTGCTTCAGAGTTTTCATCACTCACAGCGATCTCAATCTTTGTTTTGGGTAGGAAATCGACAACATACTCAGAACCTCTATACAGCTCAGTATGTCCTTTTTGTCTGCCAAATCCTTTAACATCGGTTATGGTTAAACCGGTGACGCCCACATCGGATAATGCTTCCCGTACTTCATCTAATTTATAGGGTTTAATTATTGCAGTTATTAACTTCATAAAACCTCCATCTAAAAATTAAAAAAAACGTATTTCTACATATATTTATATGCAATTATTGTGCCAATTAGAAATATAGACTCTTCAAGGATAGAAAAGCTATCCAAGTGAGTCTTGAGTGCAAAAAAGATTAGGTTGCACCAAGTTAAGGCAGAAGGTTACCTAGTTAAGATAATAATTTGGATAAAGGCTTGTTAAGGAATTTATTTATCTCGATCAAAACTCCCCTATTCTTTTCAAAAACTTTAGCTGAAGCTTTTCCTATTCTTGCCCTTTTTCGAGGCTTAGAAATCATTTCGATAAAAAAGTCGGAAAGTTCTTTTTGTTGTTCAATTAAAAAGAGGGCTTTGTCCTCTTGCAGTTCATCTGCGATTTCTTGGAAGTTTCTCAAGCTCTTTCCTGAACTCAAGGGCAATCCAAGAGAAGCCGGTTCAAGTAAATTTTGACCCCCGTGATCCACTAAACTGCCTCCGACAAAGGCCACGTCTGAAACCGAGTAAAGAAAATTTAACTCTCCCATGGTGTCTCCTAGAAGAACCTTTGTTTCAGGTGTCACATCGTCCTTTTGAGAGCGTCTCGCGACTGACAGATCTCTGTTCTGAATATATTCAAATACGGTCTCAAACCTCTCAGGGTGTCTCGGCACGATAATGAGTAGAGCATCTTCAGCTTCTTCAAGAATTTCAAGAAACGCATCCAGAACAAACTCCTCTTCAGTTTCATGGGTACTGGCAGCAATTAAAGTAGGCCTTTGTTCACCCTCAGACCAAGAATCTCTGATGGAACTTGAAATGGAATGCATTTCTTCAGGCACTTGTTGATCAAATTTTAAATTACCACACACCTCAATTTTTAAATTAGTGTTTATCTCTTTAAATCTGTTCGCATCCGAGTCGTATTGAGCGATTAACAGATTTAAATTACCTAAGGCTTCCGCAGCCAACGGTTGAATCACGTTGTATTTATCTTTCGATTTCTCAGACAACCTGGCATTAACCAAGGCCGTAAAAATTCCCCTTTCTTTACAGACGGCAAGGATATTTGGCCAAATTTCCGTTTCCAAAACGATAACCGCTTTGGGATTCCATCGGTCTAAAAATACATTAAGACAAGCAGGGAGATCCAAGGGTACATATTGATGTTTTACTCGGGCACCCATCTTATCCAGAAGAATTTTAGACCCCGTAGGAGTGCTGGTTGTGACTAATATTTCAGAATTACTGTAAGTATCTAAAAGACTCCTGACCAGAGGTATTGAGGCGTTAACTTCGCCTACAGAAACGGCATGAATCCATAAAACAGTCTTTCCTTCAGTCGGTAAATTAGATCCATACCCCAGTCTCTCCCCCCATCTCTTTAAGTAGTCAGGATTCTGAACGGCCCTTATTATTAACCGAATAAAATAGAAAGGGAGAGCTAAATAAAAGATAGCTGTGTAGATCAGTCTCAGCATCAGTCTATGCTAACATATCAAACCTTAGGCAAACGACCCACCCCATGATCATAGTAACTGGTTGCAACGGCTTTATCGGTTCAAATTTAGTTGTAAAACTTAACGAACTCGGTATTAAAGATATTATCGGAGTGGATGACCTGTCCAAGAAAGACAATCTTGCCAATATCGCCCATTGTGAACTCGCGGAACTTCTGGATGTAAAAGATTTTGAAAATGACTATCTGGACCAGAATAAGAACATTGACCAGGTAACCCATATTTTCCATCAAGGCGCTTGCTCTGACACCATGGAGTGGGATGCCGAATACATGATGAAAAACAATTATTCGTTTTCGCAAAAACTGCTGGATTTAGCGGAAAAAAATTCAGTTTCATTTATTTATGCGTCTTCGGCTTCCGTGTACGGAGACGGCAAAGAATTTGCAGAAGAGAGAAAAAATGAAAACCCCATCAATTTATATGCTTTTTCTAAATACCTATTTGATCAATTAATCAGGCAGAAAATTAACGAATCCAAGATACAGATAGTCGGTTTGAGATACTTTAATGTGTACGGTCCCAATGAAGCGCACAAGGGCCATATGGCGAGCGTCGTCTATCATCTACATACACAGTTAGAAAAAGGAGATGAAGTTAAACTTTTCGAAGGCTCTGATGGGTACGAAGCCGGAGAACAAAGACGTGATTTTGTCTACGTCGATGACGTGGTGAAAGTTAATCTCTGGTTCAAGGAAAATCCAGAGGTCTCGGGTATTTTTAACGTCGGGACTGGCAAGAGCCAGACTTTTAACGAAGTCGCCAATTCCGTTATCAATTTCCACGGCAAAGGCTCAATTCAATACATCCCCTTCCCTAAAGCTCTAGTTGGCTCCTACCAAAGTTTTACGGAAGCCGATATAAGTAAGCTAAGAACTGCGGGTTATCAGGACGACTTTTTGGATGTTCAAACCGGAGTCCAACTTTATCTAGAAAAACTGAGTAACTGGCCTAAAAATGAAAGTTGATAAAAACGAACCTTACAACAACGAAGTAAGTTTTGAGGCTGCCATGCTAAGCCCAAGGTACTTTCTAACTTGGTTGGGAATGGGACTTCTTTATCTAATCAGTCTATTGCCAATTCAATTGCAATTATTCCTTGGAAAGCTTCTAGGATGGGTCCTCTATGCATCAGGCACCCATAGAAAAAAAATTGTCGAGATAAACCTCAAGCTTTGCTTTCCCAACATAACCGAAGGAACCCGAAAGGAAATGGTTAAGGAAGTATTTAAGGACATGGGTAAAGGGTTACTGGAAACCGGAATAGCCTGGTGGCGATCAGATAAATTCATTGAAAAGCTGATAACCAAGCAATCGAACTTTGAACTCCTCGATGCGGTTAATGAAGGTTGCATTATCTTGCTCAAACACTCCACTCATGCGGAGTTGGATATAAGAATGACTTCAACTGTTTTTGAAGCAGGTGGCATGTATAAAACCCAGACAAATAAGGTGATGAATTACCTGATGATCAAAGCCCGAAATAAATATTTAATGGGCACGGTGACCAATCGTCAAACCAGAAGAGGTATCAGGTTTCTTAATAGTGGCATAAAGTTTATGTATGCAGCCGATCAGGATTATGGGACTAAGGGTGCAGAGTTTGTGCCCTTTTTTGGCGTACCAGCAGCCACAGTAACTCTGCCAGCGGATCTATTTAAGAAAGGCACTCAAATTTTCTTTTTTAATGTTGTGCGAGTCGGTTCTGGTTACGAAATAACCTTGGAAGACATAGGTGCTAAAGCGGCGAAGAAGACTTTTACCCTTACTGGAAGAAAAGAGAAGAAAGAAGAGAGAAAGAGAGAAATAAAAGAACTTAACGGTTCTATTCTTCAAAGGTCGTAAGAAACCACTAAGATGTCGTCTTCAAAAGGGAAATCCACCAAGATTTCGTTGGCTTCATGAAGATCTAGGATATCTTGCTTTGACTGACCTTCCTCTATCTGAATCTTGTCTACTTCCTCAGGAAGAGTAATAGTTTCATACTCACCTTCCAGCTGAATTCCGTAATCACTGATAGCCTCTTCCTGGTTAAATCCACCGGGAGTTGGCTTAAGGATTATAGGGGTGACATCAATGTCTGATGACCCGGGAGCTAGAATTTCAATAGACACACTATTAGTCGAAGCTGCGTCGTTATCTTCAATACTGATCTTGGTACTGGTTTTGCCCAAAGTTGCATTGACGGCATTACTAAAGTTGACGCTAAAAGACTCAAGTGCTTCATTGTTAGAGTCATCAGTAATAAGAACGGAGAAGTTACCTGAAGTTTCACCCGCTGCGATAGTTAAAGTGCCAGAGGTTGTGGTGTAGTCTTCCCCTGCCAAGGCAGTCCCATCGGTTGTTTGGTAATCCACTGTCACTTCAGAACTGGAAGCTCTGCTCAGGGTTACAACTACAGTAGCTGATCCGTCTCCCTCATTAGTCACCACATCTTCAATGTAAGCGGCGATCCCTGGCGAGTCAGTCACTGCAAAACTTCCTTGAATTTTAGTGAAAGGCGTGTCATTGGAATCCACAAAATTCAGTCCTGTAAAAGAAACATCAAAGAAATAATTTCCTTCTGTTATGAATCCTGTTAAGTCAGCCCCTGTGGCTGCGCCTTGTCCAGAAAAGAAGGAGGTAATACGAAGATCCAGAGTACTTGTGTTGCCCACACCGTCTTTTGTCACAGTTAAAGTATCGGGATCAACGTTAGTTAAGGTTCTTTGGGTTAATGCACCGTCCGCCGTGAAATAATCCACAGTGAGTGTTTGTTCAGGGAAAGTTACAGTCACTTCTGAACCATCTGAAGACCAGTTTAAAGATAGAGTGGTCTGTAAAAGTCTTTCACCGGATTCCTGATTAGCATCTTCTCCATCGAAAAGTTTCATGGTGATCGAAGCTGTTCCGGCTTTTCCGGCTCCTGGAACAGCACTTAACTTAAAGCTTAAAACTGGGGATTTACCCAAACTTGAATCGGAAGAGACAATGTTCGATAGATTGGTTAGATCCATCGTGCCGCCAATTAAATTAGCCGTTAAAGTCGTATCAGTTGTTACTGCAGGATAAAGTTGATGCACATTGGTGTCATTCGCTTCCGACCCTAGATAATCGGTTAAGGTAATACTGGCGGTAGATAATTTAAAGTTATCTTCACCGGAACTTTCGTTCACGTCATTGACTGTAATAACGTAACCAATGGAACTGACAGCACCCTGTGGATCAGTAGCACTGACCTCTACCCCATACACATTATCTTTATCTGAATCATCTGGATTTTCAAAATCAGGAGCATTAATAAAAGAAAGTTCACCCGAAGTACTACCAATTGTGAATAAATCTTTATCCAATCCTCCGGTGATGGAATAGGTAATGGCTTCGCCATCAGCATCCGTTGCTTGAACTGTGGTTACGGCTGTCGAGTTCTCATAAGGTGCAAATTCCGTTACAACAATACCAAAGTCCGGTGCATCATTAACCGCATCCACAGAAATGGTAACGGTTCTTGAATCGGTGGCTGTTCCGTCAGAAACGGAGTAAGTAAAACTACCGAAACTGGTGGGGTTGTCGTTGGCATTCGCATCCGGAGTAAAGGTCAGCGCTTGTAATTCTGTTACCGTCAGGGCATTCCCATCCGCCAAAACCGTGCCGTCCGCTTTTTTTAGAGAGCCGGAAGTGGGAATACCTGACACTGTAATGGTTAAGGAGTCGCCATCACTGTCAGTGGGTGCTGAAAGATCTAGAGGAACATTAACCGCATCTTCTGCGAGAGTAACAGTTAGGTCAGCCCCAGCCATGGGAGCGTTATTGCTTGGAGTTGGCGCAACTGGACTGGAAGAAGATCCTCCCCCACCGCCTCCACAAGCAGCAACGATAAAAGCAACTAGGTTAGGAAAGGTAAATTTTGAGAAGTCCTTGGTTTTTCGAAACCTAAAAACATTGGTAATTTTCGGATCTTTTTCCACCTAATGATTAAGAATCTAAAAGTTTAATTTTTTTAATTAAATTGGAAGTTGACACCCCTTTGACCAGTTTAATGGTTTTTACCTGCCCGCCTTTGGCTAGTACTTCTTTGGAACCTGCAATATCTTTCACTTTATAGTCTTTGCCCTTTACTAAAACATCGGGTTCCAGCTCCTTGATTAACTTCAAAGGGGTATCCTCAGTAAATGAAGTCACCCAATCTACTGAATCGAGAGCGGCTATCTGTTTGGCTCGCTCTTTCAGTTTATTGATGGGTCGCTTGGTTCCTTTTAATTTTTTAACAGAACTGTCTGAATTTAAGGCGACGATGAGTCGATCGCCTAACTTTTTAGCTTCCTCAAGGTAAGTGATGTGGCCGACATGCAATAAATCAAAACAGCCATTGGTGAATACAATCTTTTTTGAATCTTTCTTAGCTTCTTTGACTAAGTCCTTGATCTCAGATTTTGATAACACCGAATCGCCTGAATTTAGACTAATGCTTAATTCCGCCAGCGAGGGGGAAGCCGTTCCGGATTTGCCTACCACGATTCCCGCTGCTGCATTGGCTAACTTCACAGAATCTTCCAGAGTCATGCCACTGGATAAAGCTGAAGCCAAACTGGCTATTACAGTATCTCCTGCTCCTGAGACATCAAACACATCCCTCGCTTCAGTGGGGAAATCATTTCGATTAACTTTGCCTCTTTCTTTTTGAAATAAAGTCATGCCTTCCTGTCCTCTGGTAATGAGAAGCGCCTCAAGACTCAATTTCTTAATCATATTCTTGGCTTTGGCATTTAACTCTTGTTCGCTTGCCACCCCTCCTACCTCAGTGGAAAATTCCAAGAAGTTGGGTGTGATGATGTAAGCGCCTTTGTACTTACTAAAGTTATTGCCTTTGGGATCAATAAAAACCGGGATGTTTCTTCTTTTAGACTCTTTAATTATGAAAGGCACATCCTGCAGAGTCCCTTTTCCGTAATCTGAGACAATAACCGCTCCAAAACCCTTAAGTTTTTTCTTAAAAGTACTTTTTGTTGAAGACCAGTCCTTTTTATCGAACGATTCCTCCATATCAAGCCGTAGAAGTTGTTGTTGCCCGGCTGAAAGGCGGAGTTTATGTACCGTGGTTTTATCGGAATAAGTCAATGATGTTTTGATGGCTTTGGCTTTAAGCTGTTCTCTAAGTTCCTTGCCGGCTTCATCTCTACCGGCAACGCCTATTAATTCTACTTTTGAACCCAAGGATTTAACGTTGGCAGCCACGTTAGCAGCTCCTCCCAATCGCAATTCCCTTTCTTCGGGTCGCAAAACGGGCACAGGCGCCTCAGGGGAAACTCGACTCACGGTCCCCTTTAGGTATTCATCGAGAATAATGTCTCCGATTATGAGAATTTTCCCTTTTTTTAACTGATGAAGTTCCATAATTAAAATTATTTACTCATGAATTGATGGATACGGTCAATTAGAGTATCGATTTGTTCCATCGGCAATGAATGGGTCGCCTCTGGAAAAACATCTATATACCAGTCTCCATTTAGTTTATTTATCGCTTCCCTAGCTTTGGGAGTGAAGGTTGAAAGAATATCGCCACATAAGATATATCCCGGAATATTTAATTTCCTTAAATAAGGCCAGGAGTCCATATCTGAGGCTCTAAAGGTTCTACTCTCCCACAAAGGAGCACAACTTAGTTCCACCTCCTCTTCACTGATTTGTCTAGTACCCCCTATGACGTAGTCTTCAACCGAGGACTTGTCCCAAGTTGAAAAAACCCCTCTGCCAAAATACGAATCAATTATCTCTTCCTGACTATTAAACTTAGATCGTCTATTTGCTGCCAATTCGACAAGTTCTACCTTGTTTCTTCGACCTAGCTTTCTCATCAGCTTATATTTAAAACATTCTAACGGGCTATACAACACAGGCTCCAACATAATCAGTTTTTTAACTTTATCCTGTCTTAAGCTAGCTAATTTAGCTGCCACTATCGAACCCATAGAATGGCCAGCGCAATACAAAGGACCTTCTAATTTATCAGTAATCTCAAGCGCGTCTTGAACATAAATTGACCAGTCTTCAAGCTCCTCAGGCTTTGTTTCAGCTGTTGAAAGACCATGCCCCCGTTGGTCAATTGAAATGAAATTGATGGACTCTTGAAACTTTTTGGTCAGTCCGTGAATTAATTGCCAGTAAGTTTGGCCGTTAAAACCCGTAGCATGAAAGAAAATAAAAGTGGGAATTCCGGTCTCTATAGGACGAGCAGAAACATAAGAGAATTCTTCACCAGAATTATTTGTTAAAGTGTTACGAATCATAAATGACAGCGCATACTCTCATATTTTTGATAGCATTTCCTTTAATTGGCTTATGAAATTAGGTATAGACCCAGATCAGATAAAAGGTTTCTTGGAAAAGCAAGAAGCAGAGTCTTTGTATCAGTTTGCAAAAAAGTACTCTTCTCTAGGACCTTGTTTAGAAATTGGCAGTTATTGCGGGAAGTCTGCCGTCTATTTAGGTGCCGCTGTGAAAGAAAATAACCAGATCCTCTATTCGATAGACCACCACAAAGGTTCTGAAGAGCAACAACCGGGGGAAGAGTTCTTTGATCCAGACCTGTTAGATGAAACCGGAAAGGGCATCAATACCCTTCCCTTTTTTCTGGAAACTCTGGATAAAGCGGATTTACGGGATAACGTCCCAGAAGATGGAGGAAGGCCTCCTTTTAACATTTACACTAAAGCCAAAGAGAGTGGTTTGTTTAAAGAAGTGGACATGATTAATTCTTTGGCTTTACTGGAAAAGCTCTAAAGATGATTTCTAAAATAAAAGATTTCAGATTAGGTCTGTGTGTATCAGTCCTGTTTTATCTTTGTTTTATCTCAACCAATTTAAGCTCAGAAGAGATCAAAATACTTGTCTACAACACTCACGGATTACCGTCTGCTTTTGCTGGTGATGATCCGGAAGAAAGATTCCCTTTAATTGGAGAAAAAACCAAAGCGTACCAGCTTTCACTTCTCCAAGAAGACTTTGCTCACCATGAGCTACTTCTCAAGAACTTGGGCAAAGAGAGCGTTGCCATACGCGGTAATGGTAATAATAAGTCTCTTTGTCCATTTTGTTCGGGATCGGGCCTAACTATGATCTCTAATCTTGAAAAAGAATGGCAACTGGAAATCAATTCAGAAGCTTTTAATTCTTGTTCTGGCTGGCTTGGCGGTCTAAATGATTGTTTTGCCTCCAAAGGGTTTCAACTTGCACGTATAGAAACGCCTTCAGAAAAATATGTGTTCATCTTAAATACTCACTTAGATGCA
>LUMK01000120.1_pt1 | contig 26487 bp, 29 predicted proteins | sample 729981 | NCBI WGS metagenome assembly LUMK01 (sample SAMN03860265, study PRJNA289734) | marine metagenome | biome: seawater column; feature: ocean; material: water; isolation source: Red Sea water column Station 22 - depth 200m | place: Saudi Arabia: Red Sea | collected 2011-10-15 | depth 200 m
ATCTCAAGTCGTATCTCCAAGCCCGATTCGTCGATCATCGCCCGAACCTGCATAAGCTTCTCTAGTGTGGTTGAGATGAACTTCTGTCCAGCGAATCCTGGATTTACTGACATCAGCAGAATCATGTCTACGTTGTGTATCGCATAGCGCAAAGAATCTAGCGGTGTGGCGGGATTGAACACAAGGCCGGGCTGGCATCCGTTGTCTCGAATCAGTTGTAGCGTGCGATCAACATGGGCACTGGCTTCAGGATGGAAAGAAATATAGGTCGCTCCGGCATTGGCAAAATCGGGAATTATCCGATCCACAGGTTTTACCATCAGATGGACATCTATGGGGGCCTGGATACCATGGCTGCGCAATGCTTCGCAAACCATGGGACCTATCGTCAGATTTGGAACGTAATGGTTGTCCATAACATCAAAATGCACCATGTCGGCGCCGGATGCGATCACAGCTTCGACGTCTTCACCCAGCTTTGCAAAGTCAGCAGAAAGAATAGATGGTGCGATAAGGTCCTGTTTCATGGCCTGGATTGAAGTTTAGTTTGAACCGTAGTGGTCAAATGCTGAACCAGTTTCTCGTTACGGTATTACTAGAAACAAAGCTGATTCACCGCGCTGAATATTCAGCAACAGTCCGCTTGTTCTACCGTTTACGATCTGTACCAGATCCTCCAGGCTAAACACCCACTGCCGGTTTACCGAAAGAATAATATCACCCGAACGCAGACCGGCCTGCCAGGCGGCGCTGCCTGAAGTGACCTCTACAACTCTTATGCCGGGTTGGCCGTTCTGACTGCTGCTGTCGTCAACGTCCTCCAGACGAGCGCCCTCGAAGCTTTCGCTGATCTGTATTCCTCGTCCCGATTCTGCAACCACCGCCCTGATACGTATTTTCTTGTTGAACGACTTGCGATCACGGATATAAGTCAATTCAATTTCTTCATCCGCCCGTGCCAGGCCGATAACATTTCTAAGCTCTGTAGCACCTTTAATGGCCCGACCATTTACCATCGTAATGACATCGCCTTCCCGAAGATCCGCGGCCTTCGCTGCTGAATCCGGCATGACTTTGGAAATCAGTGCGCCACTACCGGCCTCAACCCCAAACGCTTCAGCAAGTTCGGGGGTTAGATCCTGAATGTGTACACCGAGTCGACCGCGCCGTACTTCACCGAATTCAATGATCTGCGCGGTCAGGCTCACCACCATATTGACCGGAATGGCAAAACCAATTCCTACGTTACCACCACCTCGAGCAAGAATGGCGGTGTTCACGCCAATCAGTTCTCCACGCAAATTAACCAGTGCCCCACCCGAGTTTCCCTGGTTGATGGATGCATCGGTCTGAATGAAATCCTCATAGCCCTCTATACCGAGTCCACTTCGACCAAGTGCGCTGACGATGCCCGACGTCGCCGTTTGACTTAATCCAAACGGATTGCCGATCGCGACCACAAAATCTCCGACGCGCAGCGAATCGGAATCGCCTAGTTTGATCGCCTTCAGGCTTTGTGCTGGTATCTGGATGACTGCGACGTCGGCTTCGGGATCGGCACCCACCACCTTCGCCTCAAACGAACGACCGTCATCCAAACGAACACGAATCTGATCCGCGTTTTCGATCACATGATGATTGGTTACGACGTAGCCGGATTCACTGTCAATGATGACCCCCGATCCCAGACTCTGTGTACGGCGCTGTCTGGGTTGACTGTCGGGCATCATATTGAAAAAACGCTCGAAAAAGGGATCCGATTGGAAAGGGCTGCTGCCAGCTGACACCCGCCCCTCGGTCGAGATATTGACCACAGACGGTAGTACATCTTTCAGCATGGGCGCCAGACTGGGCAGAGTCTCGCCATCGACTGACAGCGGCAAGCCCGCTCCGTTCGACTGCATCGGCCCCAGAAGCAACATGATCGACGCACAGGTTATGGTCTGGCGAATTAGTGTTTTCATAAATGGAAGTCAAGCAAGGGAAATTGATCTGCTGGCGCCGTATCCATACAGCCGGCCAACGAATTATATCAAGCTACATCGAAACCTCATCAACCCCCTTCGTTTGCTACACCATGTGGAACATGCCCTCCCAGAAATACGGCTTCATCAATGCGTATGTTCCATGCCCTGAGTGTTCGGATAACCCGCTCGTGTGCTGGTGCGCTCCTGGCGGTGAACAAAGCGGTACGGATTGGTGAACAATCTTCTGGCCAGTCAGACTGCAGGTGGTGAACAATGGAAAGAAAATGTCGGAACGGCCCTCCGACCATGGGTGAAGCAGCCGCTGCCCGTTCGGATTCGGAGAAAGCGACCAAACCCTGTTCCTGGTAGACCCGTTCGGAATCATCAGCAAACAGAACGGCATCGCCATCAAATGCGATCCGTAATTGATCACCCTCGCTATCAACAATCTGCGAGGGCACGATCGTGGCGGCCGCGATGTTAGCGTCGAGCGCGCGTCGCACATCCTGGGGATCAGTAGAAAGAAACAGGTCGGCATTAAACGGGGCAACGTAGGAAAACGGACTGGCACCACCTGAAAATGCAGCTCGTGTAATTCCCAGCCCGTAATGGCTGATCAAATAAATTACCCGCAAGCCAGTATCAGCACTGTTGCGGGATATCAGCACCACTTCGACACGCCGGTTGGTTCTCTCTAAACGGTTAAGATTCAGCAGTTTGCGGGTCAACGAAAAAGCCACTCCGGGCTTTAGAACCTCGTCTTCGTGGCTGATCTGGTACTGACAATATGCGTCAACACCCTCTTCGGTGAAGACACGATGACTCTCTTCGAGATCAAACAACGCTCGAGAAGAGATAGCCACAACCAGCCGGTTATCAGAATAGGTCTCCATCGGGGCAGTTTAGCACTGACTGCTCAGGACTCATTAGCCTGTACGGTAGCTAAATCGCTTCAAGAATGAGCCTGCGATCACTAATACTGACAGCAGCAATATCGGTAGGTTGCCCAGGCGTACAAACGGTGTGGCACCGGACATCGGGACAACGCTACCGCGAACCGTCTCGGGTTGAAACTGTGGTGCAACGGTGAGTAGATTTCCCTCAGCAGAAATCAGCGCGGACAGTCCATTGTTACTGGCCCTGATCAGTGCCCGACCGCTTTCCATAGCTCGCATACGGGCCATCTGCAGTCGCTGATGTGGAGCTAGAGAGTTACCAAACCACCCTTCTTGCGCCGTCGGCCAGGCCGTAAAGTCAGACATCGGGATGTTCAAATAGTTCAGTACCCAACTGAACAGTGGGCGGAATGGAAGAAACTCACCGAATGGTACCAAGCGCTGTTTGCGGTACATAGAATCGACTACACCCAGACCCAGTGCGCTATTGAAGAACTCTGTTCTCTCGTTGTTTCGGCTGCGTTCCAGAACGCCCAATAATATGTCGGCCGGCAGCACTCTGAGTTGCGTGAGGTAGGCCGGCGGAATTTGGTCATAGTAAAGCGGCAGTGCTGCTTCGGGCCAAACAATCAGATCCGCCTGCTCTGCTTGCCGGGAAACCGACAAATAGCCCTGAGCGATCGCTTCAAGATTATCCGCAGACCATTTGCGCTCGAGGGAAACATTCTGCTGAATGATCGCGATCTGAAGCGGCTTTCCAGTAGATTGAACAAATTCAATACGATCGAGCACCAACACGCCCGCTCCGACGATGACCAGGGTACAAACTGCCAGCACACGGCCTCGTAGCGGCCCTGTAACCAGCATCATGATCGCGGCACCACAAACAGCGCCGGCGGCACCGACTGCCAACACGCCGCCGGCAGGCGCCAGTGCCGCCAGCGGCGTATCAATCAACCCATAACCAAGATAGAGCCACGGAAACCCGCTAAAGAGCCAGCCGCGTAGCCATTCCCCAAGAATCCAGCAGGCGGGCATGATCAGTAGCAGTCTCACCGCTGACCCATGCTGACGACAACAAGACTGTAGCCAACCCATAGCCGCTATATATCCCGACATCATCAACACAAAAATGACAACGGCCAAGATGGCAAGCGGAGTGGGCATCTGGCCAAAGACGTGCAGACTGACATAAACCCAAGATACGCCCACGCCAAAGGCGCCTATACCAAACCAGAACCCCAACAAAGCTGCCTGCAGCGGACCGGCTGTTAGCCACAGCAAAAACAGTACCGCCAACGACAGAGGTGCCACCAGTGCATACTCGAACGGTGCAAAACCCAACGGAAATAGACTGCCGGCTGCGACGGCAGTAAGGGTTGGACCGCACCGCCTCAATAAACCGCTATACCTCAATGTGCTGGCCGGACCACTTCGACTGCCGGCGGTGTCAAGGCAAAGGTTTGCGAGTGACCCGCAGTAAGCGGGGAAGACGACTGTCGGCACTGAGTACTTCGACATGAATCCCCGGCAGGTCTACTGATTCACCTCTGGCCGGTAGATGGCCAAGTTCGGACGTAATAAGCCCCCCCAATGTGTCGAACTCCAGCGGGTTTAGTTCGGTATCGAAGATTTGATTAAAACTACTGATCGGCATCATCGCCTTTACCACACAATAGTCAGTGCCACGTCGGAGAACCATACCGGCTCCTTCATCGACATCATGCTCATCCTCAATGTCGCCTACGATCTGTTCAAGTACATCTTCAATGGTTATCAGGCCAACGACACCACCGTATTCATCCACCACAATAGCCATGTGATTGCGACTGGCCCTGAACTCTTGCAAGAGCACGTTCAGACGTTTGCTCTCTGGAATAAACACTGCCGGTCTCAACAACCTTTCCCAGGGTAGGTTATGGTCACCATTTTCACGAAGATGGCGCAACAGATCCTTGGCCAATAAGATCCCAAGTACTGTATCGCGATCACCACCCGTCACTGGAAATCTCGAATGCGCTGATTCGATAATCACCGGCAGCAGTTCATCCAACGGCTGGCTGGAATCCACGGGGACCAGCTGCGCTCTGGCTACCATGACCTGATCTACTTGAAGATCAGAAACCGCCGCGACGCGTTCCATCATCAGTAATGTGTCGTCGTCCAACAATTCTCTGTGATGGGCCTGCTGCAACACATTAAACAGTTGCTCTCGACTCAACGGTACCCCGCGAAGAAAAAGCCACAACCGACTGATGACAGGGCGCCACCATTGTTGTCTATTTGACATAAGCCGGGCCTATCGCCTAGTGCAATTGGTAGGGGTCTGGAAATCCCAACTGATGAAGAATTAGCACTTCGAGGGATTCCATGTCGGTGGCCACATCATCGGTTGTATGGTCATACCCACACAGATGCAGTACACCATGAATAATCATATGGGCCCAGTGTGCATCCACGGCTTTATTCTGTTCTTGTGCCTCGGTTTGAACAACTACTGAACAAACCACGATATCACCACTGACTCCCGTGCGCTGCGATCCACGATCGTCCGAGGGGAATGAAAGAACGTTGGTGGCGGAGTTCTGGCCCCGGAAACGGACGTTTAGACTCTGCATTTCTTCTTGCGTAACAACTCGCACCGTGATCGATACAGCTCTTTTTTGTACAGACTTCAGAGCGCAATCAACCCAGGCTGTAATTCTTGGTCCATTTGGCACTAGCTCGTCGTCAGGACACAGTTGGACTTCGATTGCATTATTCACTACTTTGGTCTTTCCCCCTCGTCGACTTCATAGGCTTCCACACGTGAAGTGAATTGAGACACAGCGATGCCTTCTACATGAGCGAGTACACCACTGGCATGACGAAGCCCTGACCGAGACCCCTTCGGCAGATCGACCTGTGTCACATCCCCCGTGATTACACTTTTGGAACCAAAGCCAATCCGTGTAAGAAACATTTTCATTTGGTCGCTTGTCGAATTCTGAGCCTCGTCAAGAATGATGAACGATTCATTCAGCGTACGACCACGCATGTAAGCCAATGGTGCCAACTCAATAATTCCTCGATCCATGAGTTTGCCGACACGCTCAAAACCCAGCATTAGGTATAGCGCGTCATAAAGAGGCCTGAGGTACGGATCCACTTTCTGACCGATATCGCCTGGCAAAAAACCAAGACGCTCACCAGCCTCAATCGCGGGTCGCACCAAAATAATTCTGTCTACCTCGTTATCTGCCAAGGCCTGCACAGCGCAGGCGACGGCTAGGTATGTCTTGCCGGTACCAGCTGGCCCAATACCAAAGGTGAGGTCATGGGTCATGATGTTACGCAGATAGGATCGCTGGTTTGGATTCCTGCCCTGAATTATGGTCTTGCGAACACGTATCACGATATCTTCGGCTTCTGGTTCGTCCGCTTCTTTATCGTACGGAATCTGCGAGATTGCCAAGTGAACCTTTTCCGCAGTCAATGTTGGATCAGTCTCGGTATCACGGTACAGCGCTTGGAGCACGGTCTCTGCCTGCTTAACAGCATCAAACCTACCGTCTATGCAGAACAGGTGCCCCCGGTGAGAAATCTTCACACCGAGACGTTCCTCGACCTGTTTGAGGTTAAAGTTGTATTCACCACACAAACCAGCGAGGCGCTGGTTGCTTTCCGGATTGAGGTGGAAGGTGACCGGAGTTGTTATCGTCTTCAAGCGGCGTTGCTTGCCCGTGTTTGACCGGTTCTCATGATAGCAGAATTCTTAGAAGTGTCCTCAACCCTGTGGCCACGCAGAGAATTCGGCAGGGCTTCGGTTATCATGATATCAACAAACTGGTTCTTACACTGTGAAGAACCCAAGAAATTGACCACCCGATTGTTGTCGGTGCGACCGCTTAACTGTTGGGGATCTTTTCTTGACGGTCCGTCGACCAGCACCCGTTGGATGGTGCCAATCATCTGCTGACTAATCGAACTCGCAAACTGCCGGATTCGTTCCTGCAGGCGGATTAACCGCTGTTGTTTGACCTCTGCAGACAATTCGTCCGTTAACACTGCGGCCGGTGTACCCGGCCTGGCACTGTAAACAAAGCTGTACGACTGGTCGAATCCCACACGCTCAACCAAGTCCATGGTCTGATCAAAATCGTCATCGGTTTCACCGGGGAATCCGACTATAAAGTCAGTTGAAACCACCAACTCTGGGCGTTGTAACTTCACTTGCCTGATAATCTGTTCGTAATCTGCCACGGTGTAACCACGTTTCATCAGCCTGAGGATCCTATCGGAGCCACTTTGTACTGGGAGGTGAAGATGGCTGACAAGTTCAGGTACATCGGCATAAACGTCTATTAGGTCCCGATCAAAATCGATCGGGTGAGAGGTGGTGTACCGCAGCCGCTCAATACCTTCTACTGCTGTGCTGTAACGAACCAGTTCCGCAAAACCGACCTTGCCGCCACCGTGTCGGGCACCGGCATAAGCGTTGACGTTCTGTCCGAGTAGAGTTACCTCTTTAACGCCTTGCTCTGCAAGTTCATAGATTTCTGTGATTACATCGTCAAACGGTCGACTGAATTCTTCTCCTCTGGTGTAGGGAACGACACAGAAAGTACAATACTTGCTACAACCTTCCATGACGGAAACGAAAGCTCTGCAACCGTCGCTCTGGGGTGGAGGCAGGTAGTCAAATTTTTCGATCTCCGGAAAACTGACATCCACCCGGCCCTGTCGCTCTAACATCAGTGCATCGTACATCGATGGCAATCGATGATAGGTCTGTGGTCCAAATACCAGATCGACATACGGAGCTCGATTGAGAATTGCGTCTCCTTCCTGGCTGGCCACACAACCCCCCACCCCAATCACCAGTTGTGGCCGGTTGTCCTTCAATTCACGCCAGCGACCCAGTTGTGAGAATACTTTCTCTTGCGCTTTCTCCCGTACAGAACAGGTGTTCAGCAGCAGAACATCCGCCGATTGGGCATCATCGGTCTTTTCCATGCCGTGTGATTCAGCGAGCAGATCCACGATCCTTCGTGAATCATAGTCGTTCATCTGGCAACCAAAGGTTTTGATAAACAGCTTTTTCGTCATTTTCCGGCTACGGATCAAATACTGTGTTGATTTAGCTGCCTCAGTCCCACCTATCATCGCGTACAAAAATCTGTTCCGCTCTCACTTCAAGCGCGAAGAGGTGAAGCGGCTCGTAGGCCGGCGGTGCTGTAACCTCGCCGGTACGGATACTGAATCGAGCACCATGTCTTGGACATTCTATGACATCCCCGTGAATACATCCGGAAGCGATTTCCGCACCGTCATGAGTGCAAGCGTCCTCAATTGCAAAGTACTCATCAGCGATGTTAAACAAAGCGACATCGGTGCCGTCTACATCGACAACCTTGACTTCGCCAGGTTTCAACTCGTCAGTGGATGCAACGTTTAACCAATCGCTCATAGCCGTTCAGAACAAGCCCAGTTCAAGTCGACCTGCCTCACCCAAGCGATCCATATCCCAGGGCGGATCCCAGACCAATTCAAGTTGAACATCACCAATGCCGTCAACGGCTTTTGCGGCGTTTTCAACTTCACCTGGAAGACTCTCGGCAACTGGACAGTTTGGCGAGGTTAACGTCATATCAATGCTGGCATTAGTGTCCGGGTCTATATCTATCCGGTAGATCAGGCCTAGATCATAGATATTGAGCGGTATCTCGGGATCGTAGATTTCCTTAAGTGCCGTAATGACTCGATCCCGGAGCTCGGGGTCTCCACCACCCGTAACCTGTGGCCCTGTTTCTAGTTCGGATTCTGTCTCAACCGAATCTTGGTCGGCATCAGTGGGGGTGATTACAGTGTCTGGAGCAATCGCACCCTCTGAAACAGGCTCAATCACGGCACTGTCATGGTCCAGTGACGACCCATCCCCCACAAACTCTACACCACTAACCGAGTTAACTGATTCCTCATGGGGCAGTGCCGAGTCCTCATTTTCGTCACCCATAAACTTGCCAACAAACGCATCGTAGTGTTTCTTAATACCCATGATTTTCTACACCTTCAGGTTTCGGTTGTAACGCTCGCGCCGCCCTTGGACAACGCTGAACGGGCTGTGTACCAAGCCAAGGTGGCACATTTAATACGCGCGGGATAAGCCTTAACGCCGGCCAGCACTTTCAACGTCGACAGATCAAGCCCGTCTGTGACTTCGGATTTCTCACCGCCTGCCAGGCTGCAGAATGCCGTGACATACTGATCAGCCTGCACGATGCTCAGACGTTTAACGGTCTCGGTCATGATCGAAGCTGACGCCATACAGATCGCGCAACCGCGGCCTTCAAATCCAACTTCCTTCACCCGGGTGTCGTCGTCGAGACTAAAGTACACATTGACCTGGTCACCACACAGAGGATTCAGCCCTTTGGCATGTCGATTGGCCGATGCTAACTTACCGTAATTCCGTGGATTGTTGTTGTGGTCAAGAATTACGGCCTGATAAAGATCTCGCAGTTCAGTCATTATCTGAACATCTCCCGTACTTTTTCCATCGCCTGAAACAGCACATCAATTTCATCGATCGTGTTATAGGGGCCGAAGCTGGCCCTTGCCATGGCTGATACACTGTAATGCGTCATTACCGGCATGGCGCAATGATGTCCGGTACGAATCGCAACTCCTTCATGATCAAGAATTGTTCCGATGTCGTGTGGGTGTATACCATCCAGGACAAAAGACAGGATGCCTGCCTTGTCTGGTGCTTGGCCAAAAATCTGCATATCTTTTTCCGCGTTCGCTCGTTCGGTTGCGTAGTTGATTAAGTGATGCTCGTGCACAGCGATGCGATCGGGGCCCAGCGCTGCCACATAATCCACAGCAGCGCCCAGACCAATGGCACCTGCGATATGCGGTGTTCCTGCTTCAAATTTGTAAGGCAGATCGTTGTAGGTCGTTTCATCAAAACCAACTGTTTTGATCATGTCACCCCCACCCTGCCATGGCGGCATGGCTTCGAGCAGAAATTCTCTACCGTACAAGACACCGATGCCGGTGGGGCCATAAACTTTGTGTCCGGAAAACGTGTAGAAGTCACACTCCAGCGCAGTGACATCGACCGGCCCGTGCGGAATTGCCTGCGCACCATCCACTAGAACAACTGCACCGGCATCGTGCGCCAGTTGAATAATCTGCCCGACCGGGTTGACCGTACCCAATGCGTTCGAGACATGTGTCAGGGCAACGATGCGTGTCTTTTCGGTGAGTTGCTCCTTAAGCCGCGAGATCTCCAGTACACCCGTATCGTCAAACGGAACAACCTTGAGTTTGGCACCGGTTTGTTCGCACAATAACTGCCAAGGAACAATGTTGGCGTGATGCTCCATCTCTGTAATCAGTACTTCATCGTCAGATCGCAGATTTGCACGACCATAACTCTGGGCGACCAAGTTAATAGCCTCTGTCGTTCCACGGGTAAACACAACTTCCTTGACTGATCCGGCATTGATAAACTGTTGCACCTTGGTACGCGATGCTTCATAAGCCTCAGTTGCGCGCTGACTAAGGGTGTGAACACCACGATGCACATTCGAGTGGTCATGTCGCTCGTAGTTGTTCAGTGCTTCGATAACTTGTTCGGGCTTCTGCGAACTCGCACCGCTGTCCAAATAAACCAGCGGCCGGTCATTGACCTGCTGGTGTAATGCCGGGAAGTCCCGCCTTACCGCTTCGACATCAAGTGGGGTGAGTGCGCCTTGTGCACTGGCTCGAGGAGCGTTCATCAACTGGTGTGCGATACGGACAACAACAAATCGCTGACACAATGTTCAAGGTAGCTTTTAAGCGCAGGCTGCTCGATCTTTGCAAGGACATCGGCAGCGAAGGCTAGCGTAAGCATTTTTCGAGCTTCGTCCTCACCGACCCCACGCGCACGCAAATAGAAAACGGCGTTTTCATCCAACTGTCCGACGGTGACCCCGTGCGCACACTTCACATCGTCTGCATAGATCTCAAGCTGCGGCTTGGTGTCTACTTCGGCATCTCTGGATAGCAGCAGATTCTGATTGCTCTGCTCCGAATCGGTCTGCTGGGCTCCTGATCCGACTGTAATTCGACCGTGAAAGACAGCCCGGGAACGATCATCCAAGATACCTTTGTAATGTTCCCGACTGGTGCCCTCTGGTGTATGGTGAACCACATGCGTATGGTTATCAACGTGGCTTCGGCCTCGACCGAGATAAAGGCCGGTTAGATCAACTGCCGCACCGGGCGCATTCAGGTTTACCAGCACATCGTTTCGCACCAGACCACCACCCACTACAACAGAGCAGGCACCAAGCCGACTCGATTGATCCTGTTGTGCAAAAAGACCGCCAACGTGAAAACTGTCAGCGCTTTCATCAACAACCCGGTAATGATTTAACCTGGCGCCGCCGTCGAGTACCACTTCGGTGACAACATTCGTCAGTGACCGAGATTTTGTTGCTGACAGGTAACGCTCGACAACAGTCGCAGAACCACCGGATCGGCACAGCACCAGGTTTCGGGGCAGTCCCAGCCGATCTTTGCCACTACATGCTGAAACAAACAGAAGTTCGATCGGTTTATCGAGCATGACTTCGGCACCAATTTCCACAAAAGCACCATCCGATATGAACGACGAATTCATCGCCGTAAATCCATGCGGTGATTCCGGTAGTGCTGACCCCAATGCGGATTTCAAATACTCCGGCTCAGACTGCAACAACTGCGCCATACTCATGACCCTGACACCCCGGGGCAGATCGGCAGCGCTTGATAATCCAGCCTCGAAGATCCCGTCGGCAAATACGAGCCGATGACTGTTCAGTTCGGGTACTTTCAGTTGTTCAATAACCGCGGTATGAGACCAGCTTTCCGAACGCAGGACCGGATCGAATCTGGATCGTGTAATCGATCGCGTGTTGGTGTATTTCCAGTCCTCCAGCCGTGTCGTGGGTAGCCCAACATCAGCCAGAATCGCCTTGGCCTTATCTCGACTGGCGTCCAACCAGGGCGTACCAGCAGCCGGCAGTGCGTCGGCTGCGGCCTGCTGTGCCACAATGTAGTCGGCACCGTCGGTGCTAGAGGCAACAGTATTCACGGGTTCAGGCCCTGGTTTCGAGAAGTTCGGCGGTTTGATCTTCGATCCAACCATAACCATGCTCTTCAAGCTCTAAAGCCAGCTCTTTACCGCCCGACTTGAGTACTCGTCCTCCGGCCAGAACATGAACATAGTCAGGTACGATGTAATCGAGCAATCGCTGGTAGTGTGTAACCATAACAATCGATCTGCTCGCGTCCCGCAACTCATTCACACCCTGGGCAACAACCTTGAGGGCATCGATATCCAGACCAGAATCAGTTTCGTCCAGGATAGCAAGCTTTGGTTCCAACATGGCCATCTGGAATATCTCGTTGCGTTTTTTTTCACCCCCAGAAAATCCTTCGTTAACCGAGCGGTGCATGAATTCTTCCTTCATGTCGACCAGCTTCAGTTTCTCGCGCACCAACTTAAGAAATTTCACCGCATCGAGTTCACTTTCGCCACGATGTTTGCGAATTTCGTTGACAGCTGCTTTCAACATATAAACATTGCTGACGCCCGGAATCTCGACCGGGTACTGGAAGGCAAGAAAGACTCCTTGACGCGCCCTTTCTTCAGGATCCATTTGCAGTAGATCTTGACCCTCATAAATCACCGATCCTGCCGTGACTTCATAGCCGGGGTGACCAGCCAACACATTTGCGAATGTGCTTTTACCCGAACCATTCGGACCCATTATTGCGTGAACTTCGCCCGCCTGAACTTCGAGGTTAAGCTTGTTAAGAATCATGCCTCCGTTAACAGCAACATCAAGATCAGTCACGCTCAACATTGGTTTTTACTCCACCATACTCGTTCTACTGATTTATTCCACCACATCATCCCACGGCCCCCTCCAGACTGACGCCCAGCAGCGCCTGCGCCTCGACCGCAAACTCCATGGGCAATTCCTTGAACACTTCCTTGCAGAATCCATTGACTATCATCGATACCGCGTCTTCTTCCGATAAACCTCTTTGCCGACAGTAGAACAACTGATCTTCACCGATTTTTGAAGTGGTTGCTTCGTGTTCAACCGTTGCGGTTGGATTTTTCACTTCTACATACGGAAAGGTATGCGCACCGCAGCGGTCCCCCATCAGCAAGGAATCACACTGGGAGTAATTGCGCGCATTTTCAGCTCCTTTGAGTATCTTGACCTGGCCACGATAGGCATTCTGGCCCCGCCCCGCGGATATACCCTTGGAGATGATGGTACTGCTTGTGTTTTCGCCAATATGAACCATCTTGGTTCCTGTATCCGCCTGTTGGCAGTTATTGGTCAGTGCCACTGAGTAGAATTCTCCAACCGACCGATCGCCCTCAAGCAAGACGCTGGGATACTTCCAGGTAATTGCCGATCCTGTTTCCACCTGAGTCCACGATATCTTGGCATCGTCACCTCTACAGGCACCACGCTTGGTGACGAAGTTGTAGATACCGCCACGACCTTCCTCGTCACCTGGGTACCAATTTTGTACTGTAGAGTATTTGATTTGGGCGCCTTTCATTGCCACTAATTCAACCACCGCAGCGTGTAACTGGTTCTCGTCGCGCATCGGCGCCGTGCATCCTTCCAGGTAACTGACATAACTGTCTTCATCCGCGACGATCAACGTTCGCTCAAACTGCCCGGTATTTAAAGCGTTAATGCGAAAATATGTCGATAGTTCCATTGGGCAACGCACTCCCTTGGGGATATAAACGAATGAGCCGTCGCTGAAAACAGCTGCATTGAGCGCGGCGTAGAAGTTATCCCCCGCCGGCACAACTGCTCCCAGATATCGGCGTACCAGTTCTGGGTACTCCTGCACAGCCTCAGAAATCGGGCAGAAGATCACCCCGGCTTCCGCGAGTTTGCTCTTGAATGTTGTCGCAACTGACACGCTGTCAAAAACCGCATCCACAGCGACGCCCGCGAGAAATTTTTGTTCTTGCAGCGGGATACCCAGCTTGTTGTACGTCTCCAGAATTTTCGGATCAACCTCATCGAGACTCTGGGGCCCGTCCCCTACACTGCGCGGCGCAGAATAATAACTAATCGCCTGAAAATCGATCGGCGGGTAACTGACATGTGCCCAGCTTGGCTCATCCATCTCCCGCCAGCGTTTAAACGCACTCAAGCGCCAGTCGAGCATAAATGCAGGCTCGTTCTTTTTTGTAGACAAGGCTCGAATTACATCTTCGTCCAGCCCAGGTGGAAAAGTGTCCGTTTCGACCTCGGTAACGAACCCTTCTTTGTAGTCCCGACCGATTAGGTCACTGATTGCTGATACCGATGAACTCATTTTTTTTCGCCTGTAGAAATTTGGAACACAAACAGAGATTCCCAGAAACGTCCTGAATTTTGTTTGAAGGGGTTAGTGCCTTTCGGTCGTCCCCGTCAATTGATCAGAATCAACGACGATAGACTGCATGCCACTGGGGTGGCTCTGCTGTGTAATCTCCTGGCGCTCGGCTACCTCTTGAACTTCCGGCCTGCTGACTAGATTAGCCAATGAGATGCCGTCCAAAAACTGATAGATCTCTAGGCTAAGTTCTGTCCACAGCTCGTGGGTCAGACACTTTTCGCCATCCTGGCAGTTTGCCTCACCGCCACATCGGGTCATATCTGCTTTCTCATCAACGGCACTGATGATGGCAGCAACTGAGATGGCCTCAGCACTCCGTGCAAGCCGGTAGCCCCCGCCAGGACCCCGGGTGCCCCTGACCATGCCGTCACCACGTAATTTGGCAAATAGCTGCTCGAGATACGAAAGTGAGATGTCCTGTTTCAACGCAATGTCCTGAAGCGTCACAGCGCCCTTGCCCTGATTCAGTGCCAGATCAAGCATCGCGGTCACCGCATAACGGCCCTTGGTTGTTAATCGCATATTTACCTCCCCTTGTGTCTAAGAAAGTGCCCGAAGCATCGTAAATTCAGTCGTTGGACTAGGGGGTCACTCACAAATTTACGTTGCTGCGTTCACCCCACTGGTTTAAGCATCGCCAGCATAACCAAGTAATATTATAAGGATTTAGTCGTAATAACCAAGTATTACCATTGGTTAAATTGTCTTTCTGTGCTGAATCAACACTTTATCGTCGCCGAGCGGTAGCCAACCAGCTGTAAAGTCCTACAATGACGCCAAATAGGCACATGCCTGTACCCACCCCCTGGGCCGCCGCCATCGATCCCAGCGCCTCACTTCCGAACAACAGTATGAGCACACCGGACAGCCCGACCGCACTGCCGAGCAGGGCGCCTGTCAGCCGCCGCTCACTGCGGTCGATCCGACAATTCAGCGCCTCAATCTCCCGGATTCGGGCCTGTGAATACGATTCATTATCTTGGAAGCGCTGCAACAGATCTTGTGTCAGGCCCGGTAGCTGTGGCAACAGCGCTGCGATTTGCGGGAGTTCTTGTCGAACAGTATTGAATAAGGCCTGCGGTCCGATTTGCTCACGCATCCAACGCTCAAGGAACGGTTTGGCCGTTTCCCACAGGTCGAGTTCGGGATAAAGCTGACGCCCCAAACCTTCGATGTTCAACAGGGTTTTCTGTAACAAGACCAGCTGCGGTTGTACCGGCATGTTAAACCGCCGTGCCACCTGGAAAAGTCGGATCACCAGGCGACCAAATGATATCTCGCTGATCGGCTTGGCAAAGATCGGTTCACAGACGCAGATTCTCGGCCAAGTATCGCTTGTCCAGTTCGCTCAGTGTCCCCATGATACCGAAGTCAACCGCTCGGTATTGACCATCGGGTCCAACAAAGATGTTACCGGGATGCATGTCAGCGTGAAAAAACCCATCACGAAAAGCCTGTGTGAAAAAGATTTCTACACCATTGTGTGCCAGTTGCTTCATATCTACACCGGCTTTTTTTATCGCGTCGACATCGCGTATAGGTATGCCACCGATCTGTTCCATAACCATAACGTCACGCCGGCAATGCTCCCAGTAGACATGCGGTACGTAGATAAGATCGGAGTCAAGAAAATTGTGGCGCAACTGGGCTGCATTTGCTGCTTCCCGCATCAGATCAAGTTCGTCATGAATTGTCTTATCGTAGTCTTCGACGACTTCCACTGGGCGCAGTCGTTTCGCTTCTGACCAGTGTCTGTCCGCCATGTGCGCCAGGGCATGAAGCAGGGCGAGGTCCCTGTCTATCGCAACTTCTATTCCGGGGCGCAACACCTTGACCACCACCTTGGTTCCGTCAAGAAGCCTGGCCCTGTGTACCTGGGCTACTGAAGCCGAGGCCATAGGCTGATCTTCGAATTCAGCCAGGTGCGCCTCCACAGGTCCGTCATAAGCCAATTCAATGACAGCGCGCGCTGTCTTACCGGGGAAAGGTTCGACACAGTCCTGGAGCCGGGTTAACTCACTGGCGATATCGTCAGGGATCAGGTCCGGCCGTGTCGACAGTAGCTGACCGAACTTTACGAAAATCGGGCCGAGTTCCTCCAGCGCCTCCCGCAGCCTCTGGCCACGCGGTCTGTCCAGATTCCGGAACCAAAAACCGGGGAAAAGGTAAAGCAACGCCCGATACGGCCGGAACAGGTGCAAAACCGTGATGAACTCATCCAGCCCGTGCCTAACCAGGATCTGGACAATTCGAAACAATCGGAGTGTCTGTCTAGCGCCGACCATCATCCGCCTTTGCGTTCAACCTTTTCCAATATATCCAGCCGCCCTGCCAACTGCTCAGTATCATTTCGCAGCTGATTTACCGCAATAAGGAAACGGTCGATTCTTGATCTAACCACAAGAAGCCGCTTCTCTTCAGTGAGATACTCGCTCGTATTGACAGCAATAGACTGACCGACCTGTTCGGCCCATTCGGCGAAGGACCGAATCTGATTACCTGCCTGGCGGGCCGGAATATCACCGATCAGTGATGACAATCGTTCTTCGAAATCTGGCTGTAATGATCTGAGAAAATCCCGCATTACTGCAACCAAATTGGCGTCACCACTGATCTCCAGCAACTGCTCAGGGTTAGCCGATCCCCTGACGCTGGCCGTCGCACTTCGCACATATGCAAGTAATCCACCCTCGATGACAATGTCAGGGTTTTGATCGTGATCGATCTCAATCGACACCCGGTCTCCATGGGGCAGAAGGTAGAAACTTCCGTCCAGTGATTCGATGTTCATTGCGATGACCCTACCTTCTAACTTGGCCAACAGCTGTACAGACCCAGGATCCATTGCCAGCGTCGCGTTCAGGGAGCGCTCAAAAACCGTCGCCAAGATCTGTCGGAATTCCATAAGCGTTCAGACCAAAATCTTCAGTATCGAAACCCAACATGCAGTGCCACCACGCCACCGCTCAAGTTGTGATACGACACATCTTCAAGTCCAGCCGAGAGCATCATATCTTTCAGCGTTTCCTGGTCGGGGTGACGGCGGATAGATTCGACGAGATAGCGATAACTTTCTTCATCACCGGCGACTACTCTGCCCAGAGGGGGTATCAGCTTGAACGAATAGTGGTCGTACCAGCGGGCAAAAGGCCCGTCTCGCGGCTGCGAAAACTCTAGAACCAGCAAGCGGCCGCCTGGTCGAAGCATCCTGGTCATGGCTTGGAGTGCAATCGGGATATGCGTCACATTTCTCAACCCAAAGGCGATGGTCACACAATCAAATCGATGTTCAATGAAAGGCAGTTGTTCCGCGTTTGCGATCAGTAGTTCAACCCCTTGTGCTATACCAGCGTCTACAAGTCGCGACCGACCAATCGCAAGCATGTCTGCGTTGATATCCACACCAACAACCTGACCGACGGGGCCTACACGCTCCGCAAATCGGCGAACGAGATCAGCTGTGCCAGTCGCCACATCAAGAACTTTGTGACCGGAACGTACACTACTCCTGCTGATCACGAAATCTTTCCACAAGCGGTGACCACCCAGAGACATCAGGTCGTTCATTAAATCGTACTGGCCTGCTACGGAACGAAAGACACTCGCAACCAGTGTATCTTTCTCATCTTCGTCGACGTGACGGAAACCGAAGTGTGTGATCTGGGTATCAGTACCTTGCGTTCCCACGGTCAATACACTCCTGTTGGCGGCAGGAGACGATACACCCGTTACGAATAGTGATCGTCTAGTCTGCTTGAAGCCAGCCGGCTACCTCTTCAGCAAAATAGGTCAGAATGGCATCAGCGCCAGCGCGCTTAAAGCCCAGCAAGGCTTCGCTGACAACTGCGCGACGCGTCAGCCAACCGTTCTGAGTCGCTGCACTCAACATTGCATACTCCCCACTGACTTGGTACACGAACGTGGGCACACCGAGTTCGTGCTTGACCCTGAAGACTATGTCTAAATATGGCATTCCGGGTTTGACCATAACCATATCAGCACCCTCTGCGAGGTCCAATTCGACTTCCCGAATAGCCTCGTCCGAATTCCCGGGATCGACCTGATAGCTGTATTTATCACCACCGAGGTTTTCTGCAGAGCCTACGGCATCACGAAAAGGCCCATAAAAAGCTGAAGCGTACTTGGCTGAATAAGCAAGAATCCGCGTATTCACATAGCCCTGCCCTTCAAAAGCCTCTCGTATCGCCCCGATTCTGCCGTCCATCATGTCAGACGGTGCCACGATCTGTGCGCCAGCCTCAGCGTGAGAAAGTGCCTGCCGAACAAGCACTGCTACAGTGGCGTCGTTGACGACGTAGCCACTGTCATCCAGCAGTCCGTCCTGTCCATGACTGGTGTAGCAATCAAGCGCAACATCGGTAATCACACCCAGCTCGGGCAAGTGCTCGCGCAACGCACGCACAACGCGGGGGATGAGTCCATCCGGATTGTAAGACTCTTCAGCATCCGGCGTTTTGGCTTCTGCTCGTATGACCGGAAACAGTGCAATAGCTGGAATTCCCAACGCTACCAGGTTCTCAGCTTTGTTGAGAATCAGATCCAGGCTCAAGCGTTCAATGCCTGGCATAGTGGGGATCGCTTCACGGTAATTTTGCCCCTCGCACACAAAAAGGGGTTGAATTAGATCCTCACAGCTTAAATTGACTTCACGCACCAGATTTCGGTTGAAAGTATCCCGCCTGTTACGTCGCATTCGAACGTTGGGGTATTGGTTCACGGCTCATCAGCCCTTGTGTGTGCGTTATTTGGTCGCAGATTTTCGTATCACGATTTTTTCTTGACAACTTTCTTCTTGGCGGCCTTCTTCCGGGCAGCTTTTTTCTTGACAACTTTCTTCTTGGTGGCCTTCTTCCCGGCAGGTTTTTGGGAGTCTCCAGCGACTAAGCGTCGCTTCACCTGACCAACAGCTTTGTCATTGTCAGCACCAGTGTCTTTTCGAACCACCTTACCGCCACTGATCAACGTTAGCGCATCGGATCGGGATTCACGACCGGTTTCTATCGCGATAACTTTTGTCTCGAGAGGCCGAATCTCAGTATCTACGATCTCACATATTCGTTTAAAAATATCCTGAATATCGCCTTCTCCCTCGACAGTACGTAATTTGTGCTGGGCCCTAAAATAGGTAATCAGTGGTGCTGTGTCCTGCTCGTACGCATCCAAGCGAGCGCGTACTGCGTGCTGACGATCATCCGGTCGTTGAACAAGCTCTTTTGAACCACAATGTTCACAGATTCCACGTTTGGCTGGCGGCGAGAAATATCGGTTGTATGATGCCCCGCATTTCGCACATTCCAGGCGTCCAAGGGCAAGACAAATCCTCGTTTGCTTTCATTGCTACGAAGCCGTTCCGTTACTGCATCGGTTACGATGTCGTCCGATACCAGTTCGCCAGACGCCATGATCGATTCAACCCGTTTGCCCAGTTCCGTTTTCTCTGACACTGCCTGTCGAAGAAGTTCTCCACTGGAGATCTGTGGCACTCGATATTTCCCAGCCATTAATTTGGCTTGGGTCCCCTTTCCACAGCCTGGTGCACCCAACAGCACTATTCTCATTCCAGAGTCCTTGTTTTACTGGTTTTTTATCGGCGAATACAAGCCGAAATCTCAGCAGCCCTAACTGTCCAATCTCTCCGCTCGATGAAAATCGGGGCGCCTACTATAGTTCCGTTTCTCCATCTGTCAATGTATTCGCAGGGCCCGTTGGTTTTCGCTGACAATATAATGTTGAAAGCCTAGCGCGGCCGGCGATCGGATTGCGTTCCAGCAGGGTAAATAATCGGTTTCCAGCACAGCAACCTTAGGTGTATGGCTATACTTGATTTTTCAGCGGTCGTACTTGATAACCCAATAAATTTCATCTTAAGGAAAAGACCATGGCCCAAGGCAAAAATGCGTTTTATGCACAGTCCGGCGGTGTTACCGCTGTAATCAACGCTTCAGCCTGTGGTGTGATAGAGACCGCACGGAGCAATCGACAACAGATCGGTAAGGTCTACGCGGGTCGCAACGGTATCATCGGTGCATTAAACGAGGACCTCATTGATACCAGTCTTGAATCAAAGACCACGATCACAGCACTGCGCCACACCCCCGCTGGCGCATTCGGTTCCTGCCGCTACAAACTCAAGAGCCTTGCTGAGAGTGCAGCCGAATATGAACGACTCATAGAGGTTTTCAAGGCGCACAACATCGGTTATTTCTTCTACAACGGCGGGGGCGATTCTGCAGATACCTGCCTTAAGATCTCTCAACTTGCCAGAACAAAAGGCTATCCGATACAGGCCATACACATTCCCAAGACTGTGGATAATGATCTACCGATTACCGACAATTGCCCAGGATTCGGATCGGTTGCCAAGTACGTCGCCGTCTCCACACGCGAAGCCAGTTTTGACGCGCTGCAGCAGGCGGGATGGCGTCGGACCGAAAAACCGAAATTCCAATACTCATCTTGTTTCCAGAAATTCCTTTTGAACGCAAAAGCTTTGCTGCTGCAGTCACCCGCAAGATCAAGCGTTTTGGCTACTGTTCAATCGTAGTCTCAGAAGGCGCACGCGACACGACTGGCCGTTTCCTAGCCGACCAGGGCCTCAAAGATGCGTTTGGCCACACGCAACTCGGTGGTGTAGCACCAGTCGTCGCCGGAATGATCCGCGATGACCTCGGGCTGAAGTACCATTGGGCGGTTGCTGACTATCTTCAGCGTTCTGCCCGCCATATCGCATCCAAAACCGACGTCGACCAGGCCTATGCCACCGGCCGTGCGGCAGTTGAGTTCGCTCTAGCCGGCAAGAACGCCGTTATGCCCGCTATAGTACGGATATCAAACTCTCCCTATCGCTGGACGATTGGTGAGGCAGACCTAAACCGAGTTGCAAACCGGGAAAAAATGATGCCCCGCAGTTTCATCAGTCGCAACGGTTTTGGCATTACGGCCAGATGCCGACAGTACCTGATGCCTCTAATCGCTGGGGAAGACTATCCGCCATACCGTCAGGGCTTACCGCTATATGCCAGATTGAAGAACATACCGGTTAAAAGGAAACTGGCAAATACTTTCAACCTTTGATTGGACCGCTAACATCTGCATGACATTACTGTATTCGGCTGCTGTCGAGGGTCCTGGTGGACTTGTCAGCCGCCCCAGCTAGACTATGTTCTCGGAACACCGGCAGTCAGAACACGGAACAAAGAACCGCACCAAACCATCATGAATCAACCGACCGCACAGACAGAATATATTGCACAGGAGCCGTTCTACGCGACGCAAGGGGAAGAAATTCAGGTCTTTGAAGCGGCTTACAACAACTGTATCCCGGTACTGCTCAAGGGGCCCACCGGTTGTGGCAAGACCCGGTTTATGGAACATATGGCCTGGAGACTGAAACGTCCCCTGGTCACAGTGTCGTGCCATGATGATCTAACCGCCTCAGACCTCGTCGGCCGTTATCTGATAGTCGGCGGTGAAACACGCTGGATTGATGGTCCGTTGACACATGCTGTACGAATGGGCGCGTTGTGTTACCTTGACGAGATCGTTGAAGCCAGAAAGGATACGACCGTCGTCATCCATCCGCTGGCAGATGACCGGCGAGTACTGCCGATTGAAAAAACAGGTGAAACAGTCAAAGCCCCGGGGGAATTCTGCCTTGCGATTTCCTACAACCCTGGCTATCAGAGTGTCCTTAAGGACCTGAAACAAAGCACCCGACAGCGATTTGTGGCCATAGATTTTGACTACCCCGAAGCTGAACTCGAAGCAAGTATTGTTGCCCATGAATCAGGCATTGATAAACAGATGGCACAACTGCTCGTTCGGTATGCTGCAATGACCCGTAATCTAAAAGGCAACGGACTGGAAGAAGGCGCCAGTACGCGGTTGCTCGTGCATGCAGCCAAGCTCATGCATAGCGGGGTCGAACCCCTTACAGCCTGCCGTGGTGCCATTGCAGCATCACTCACAGATGAGCCCGACATGCAGGCGGCAGTCAACGAACTGGGCACAACCTTGTTTTAGCTCACCGCGAGATAAATGACCATGACAGATGTTCATCCAGCACCGGTGCTTGGCATCATTGGTGGCAGCGGCCTGTACGACCTCGAGGGACTGGAGGATATTCACTGGCAACAGGTCAAAAGTCCCTGGGGAGATCCATCGGACGAGTTACTTCGTGGTCGACTCGACGGTGTACAGATGATTTTTCTGCCCCGGCATGGTCGGGGACATAGACTCAGCCCGAGCAGTATTAATTACCGAGCCAACATCGATGCACTCAAACGAGCTGGTGTAACTGACATCATCTCCCTGTCAGCCGTTGGCTCTTTTCGCGACGATCTGGCGCCAGGGACCTTTGTGATTGTCGATCAGTTCATAGATCGGACGTTTGCACGAGACAAAAGTTTTTTCGGCACCGGTTTGGTCGCCCACGTATCGATGGCACACCCGGTCAACCCCCGGCTGGGTGACTGGTGCGAGGCCGCCTGCCGGGATTGTGATATCCCAGTTCAACGCGGCGGAACATACCTTGCCATGGAGGGCCCACAGTTTTCGACTCTGGCCGAATCAAATCTCTATCGCCAATGGGGCTGTGATGTGATCGGTATGACCAATATGCCGGAGGCTAAACTCGCCCGTGAGGCAGAACTACCCTACTGTACGGTCGCGATGGTGACCGATTACGACTGCTGGCACCCTGGCCACGACAACGTTGATGTCGAGACAATCATCGGGGTCCTTCTGGATAATGCTGCCCGGGCCCGTTCACTGATCAAAACAGTCGCGCCTCGAATGCGAACTCGACCGACACTGTGTCCTTCAGGAGATGACCGGGCACTGGAGTCAGCGCTCATTACAGCACATGACGCCCGGGACCCGGCCATCGTAAAAATGCTCGATGCGGTTGCCGGCCGATTATTTATCTGACGGCAACCCCACTATGGACATCGAAACACTTATCCGGTCTATACCGGACTATCCAAAAGCCGGCGTTATTTTCCGCGACATCACCACATTGTTGCAGCACCCCGCTGGTTTTCGGAAGACCATCGACGATTTAGTTCAACCATTCGCCGGGAATCAGATCGATGCTGTAGCTGGGATTGAGGCTCGCGGATTTATTCTGGGCGGAGCAGTTGCGCATCAGCTATCCGTTGGTTTTATCGCCGTGCGCAAAAAAGGAAAACTGCCGTGGCAAACAATCAGCAAGCGCTATGACCTCGAATATGGCACGGATGAAGTTGAAATTCATACCGACAGCGTGCGGTCGGGAGACCGAGTCCTGGTAGTTGATGACCTGATTGCAACCGGTGGTACGGCATGCGCGACCGTTGCCTTGCTTCGTGACGCTGGGGCACTCGTGATCGGTGCGAGCTTCGTGATCGATCTACCTGACCTTGGGGGGAAAGAAAAACTCGAAGCGATGGATGTTCCCACACGCACTTTGATCGTCTTCGAGGGCGACTAACATCAAGGCAGATTGAGTGGCTCTGTTCCGGAGCGCTGCCGAATTCGGTCGATCGCCCTACGTATCGACGGCCGCTTCACGATGGCCAACTCGAGTCTGCGTTTTCCTGGAAATTCGAGCAGGCTTATCCCAATCAGAATGGTCAGAATGCCCTGTCCTGGCAATACCAGCATAGCCAAGCCAAGCAATACCAAAAGTACACCGACCAAATTCTTGGTGACGCGAATCACCAACCATAGGCCGGTGTACCGATAGCGCCAGCTGTCTCGGCCCGCTTCAGACCGCATAAAATAATCCGCATCCATACGAGCGATGGCCATAAAAATCACGATGGCGTAAACCCCGGCCAGGAGCAACGACACGACCAGCATACCCGTTACCACCAACGGGTGTGTCTGCACCCACAGTAGTACCGTACTTAATCTACTCATTTCTACCCCTAATCTGCTGAGCACACACTGTAGCCTGAGCCGGTTGATTCCAGCAAACAGGTCCGACTCAAGCCAAACCGTGGTCGCTCGGTATACTTACCTTGTCTCAAACGGCTGTACAACAGAACCGATCGCGTTGATGCCTGAAGCAAAATCCTTTTCTTTTGAAGCACTTGAAGAACGTTTCGACGAAATGCTCGACGCGGTCCTGTCGTCGAGGCGAACGGCCCGAGAACCCGCGCTGGCCCTATCGGTCTGCACCAGGACACAACAGGAATTCACGCTCCACTGGCTAGAGGTCATCATCCGCACCAACTCCGAGATGGGTTTTCAGTTCGTCCGTCACGCAGCCCGAGCTTTTGAGCTTATGGATTTGAGGCAGGTTGAGGACTGGATCATTAACGCCATGGATGTTTACGACCGCCAGGGTCTTTATCCCGGAAGTGAAGCCTTCGCCGCCGTTGATACTTTTGCTCGTGAAGAAAGTCTGCGCCCGGTTACGGTCCGCCTCGACGAGACCGTCGGTGTGCTTAATCATTACATCCGTGGGCTGGCAGGTAGGTCCTTACGCATTGAGTCCAGTGACGAAGTTTTTACAGATACAGAAGTGCTCTTCCTGCCAGCTCTGCTCAACCGTTATGGTGATAAACAGAATAACTTCACGCTGTACAAACTCATGACAACCTATCTTTGGGCACAAACGCGCTTTGGCACATTTCGAAAACAAACCCAAGACGATCCACCACTGTCAGCACGCCTGGCTGAATACTCAGAGCCTCAACGAGCGCTGTCGCTATTTTTTGCACTCGAATCAATACGACTTGAAGCTTGCATTAAACGAGAGTTGCCCGGGTTGTGGCGCCAGATGAACTCTCTACTAGAAATTACCAGCGATAAACCTGCAGCGCCTAAGCAAACTGCTACACGATGATCAAACCTTGGATGATTCAGCAATACGACAAATTGAATTGCTGACGCCGGAAAACACAACCGGGGAGATGGAGTTGATGCTGGAGATAGACGGCAACCCTGTGGCGACTCCGCCCGACATTAAACAGATTCTGCAGTCGATGCTGCTGGATCTGGATGAGATCCCACCGGAATATCTCGTAGCTGCTGGGGCAGGAGATTACGACGCAGGTCCTAACGAAGACAGAAGCGCCAAAGACTTGTGGAAAGGATCCCACCGCGAGGAAGGCGCACTACACTACGATGAATGGGATTTCCGACGGCGTCATTATCGTAAAGGATGGTGTGTGCTAAGAGAAATCGACATGAGATCGGTGGACAAGCCTTTTGTGGCAGAAACGCTTGAAAAATACCATGGCCTAGTCACTGAAATCCGTCGAAGTTTTGAAGCGCTTCGGGGTGGCGAACGACGTCTGAAACGACAGCCTTATGGGGACGATATCGACCTGGATGCCGCTATTGAAGCCCGAATCGAAGCCATTTCTGGCCGAGAGATGCCAAAAAACCTTTTCACCTGTCCGCAACGACTCGAACGCGATATTGCTGTGATATTTATGGTAGACGTCAGTGGATCGACGAAGGGCTGGATCAACGATGCAGAAAGAGAAAGCTTGGTGCTGCTGTGCGAAGCTCTAGAAATTTTAGGTGACCGTTATGCTATTTATGGCTTTTCCGGCATGACTCGGAAACGCTGTGAGCTTTATCGTATCAAGCGGATTGATGAAACCTACGGCCAAGAAGTCAAAGCGCGTATCGCCGGCATCCAACCGCAGGACTACACGCGCATGGGCGTAACAATCCGCCATCTCACTCACCTGTTTAAAAATATTGATGCGCGAACACGACTCTTAATCACGTTGTCAGATGGCAAACCGGATGACTATGACGGCTACCGCGGTGAGTATGGGATCGAAGATACTCGACAAGCACTCGTTGAAGCAAAGCGAGCGGGCATACACCCGTTCTGTATCACTATCGACCGCGAAGCGCGAGACTACCTGCCACACATGTACGGCGCAGTCAACTACACACTGGTCGACGATGTACACCAGCTGCCAGTCAAGGTGGCAGAGATTTACCGGCGCCTGACCACCTGACAGCCTATATCCGAAGGCCTTTTTTAGGGTATTTTTTGTGCCCCCATGAAAAAATTTGACCGACCCAATATGTTGGGCGTATGCTCTGTACAATGCCACAACATATAGTGTTATTGTCCAGACCTGCCCAAACTAAAGTGGCGTTTCAGATTCGTAAATAGCAGCGGGTGATTAACGGGCTTCCCCCTTTGAATTTTG
>LUMK01000013.1_pt1 | contig 24622 bp, 37 predicted proteins | sample 729981 | NCBI WGS metagenome assembly LUMK01 (sample SAMN03860265, study PRJNA289734) | marine metagenome | biome: seawater column; feature: ocean; material: water; isolation source: Red Sea water column Station 22 - depth 200m | place: Saudi Arabia: Red Sea | collected 2011-10-15 | depth 200 m
TCTTGTTTCATTACAAAATACAATTTCATCACGTACTGGTGTATCTTATAATGCTATAATTAGTGATGCAACACAATTTGATTATTCAGAATTAAATTTATCAGACCCGGATTTTTTATTTCTGGACTTCCAGAGGTGGGTGAAATGCTATCAAATAGTGTGATTAGTAAAATACAATCAATGCCTATTATGAAAAAAAAATCTCTTATTGTGTTAGCTGGAAGTCACACTACAAGGAAATATGTGACAGACAGTTCAAAATGGGGATGGGGATTATTGATAGATAATTTCAATCTTAAAGTAATCAACACTGTTACATTGCCAACTTATTGGACAGTTGATCAACCTGTTGATACACCGTACATATTTACTAAATTTAATTAGCATTCTGTACTGCATTAAAAACTTGGTTAACTGCTGTTTGGATTTTTTCTTTTATATCATCTGTAATATTATTTGAATCAAATGAACCAGTTTTTTGGTTGTTTTTAATTTCTTCAATGTCAATATTACAAACACAGCCTTCTTCACCTGACACAAGTCTAGTTTCATCAATAAGAACTGGTTCAATTTGATATATTTCTAAAAGTAAATCGTCTAAATTTTTTAATAACTTATTTTTATGCTGATTAATTTCCTCTAGGTTTCCACTAGTTTCTGTTTCGATTTGATCCATAATCTTCTTTCTGATTTTGTCATTACTATAAAAAATTTCAAAAAGACTTTCTGGATCAAGGTCTTTGTAGCCTTCTTCCCTTAATTTTTTAAGAATAATTTTATCACTTTTTTTGGTAAGATCTTCTTCACGTTTTTTTGTTTCATCCATAAAATCAGATAATTCCTTCTGTTTTTTCATAACCTCATAATTTGGTTGATAAAACAATAACACATGATACTGCAATGACAAATGTAATGAAATTTGGCAGTTTTCCACTATTTTATCTAGTTTTATGAAGTTTCTTCTAAGACCTTCATTGTTTGTACTTGATATTCCTCTCAACATCCAACCATTCAAACATTCTCCAATGTTTTTGAATAACGGCTCTATTTTTTGTGCATCAAATGTTTCTTGTTTTTTTACACTACCATCCTGTAACATAACATCTATCAAATATTTTCTTGCCAAATTTTTAATTTTATCAGTAAAAATATGCTGAATTTGTTCATTTTTTTCATTTAATTTAACTAGAAATTGATCATCAGTTTTAATGCCTAATCTCATTAACCTAATTGATAAATTGCTACATAAATTCCTAATCTAAAAAGAATGGTTTTTAATATTTACACATTATTGAGAATAGTTGAAAATTATTACTTGTGAATTTTGTAAAACGAAAATTGTTGAATATTATGATAATCAATATAAAGGAAAAAGAGGTAAATGCCTGTCATGTGGTATAGATTTTCCATTGGAATGATGTGTTAAAAATGAATGAAAAAAATGGATTAAATGATGATAAACAATTAGATGATAAACAATTAGATGATAAACAATTAGATGATAAACAAAAGAAAAGCGTACACTTGATTCGGACACAATGATTTCAGAATCACAAGTAAGAATTTTGAATTCAATAACAAAGGGAATTGAATATGAAGCTACGGTGGATGAATCCGATTTATTTTTAAGAAAACATGTTTCTGAAAAATTGCCCATGGTTGTCATGTATGTTGATCTTGTTGGCTCTACTGATATCACATTAAGAATGCCCGAAGAAAAAGTAGCTGTAATTATTAGTTCATTTGCTCAGGAAATGGCTATTTCTATAAAACAACATAATGGATTTGCCTTGAAATTTGTAGGTGATGCAGTTATCGGTTACTTTATTGATGTCAGTACTCTTTTAGCTGCTGATAAAGCTATAGAATGTGCAAAAAATATGATTGCGATTATGGAAAAGGGCATAAACCCAATTTTAAATGAGTATGATTATCCTCCTCTCTACATCAAAGTGGGTTTAGATTTTGGTATGAATATGATAGTTCGTTATGGATCTGATAAACAAAAATCTCATGTTGATATCTTGGGCCCAGCAATGAATATGGCTGCCAAAATACAGAATATGGCAAAGCCACAACAGATTTTAATTGGTGCAGACGTATACAAAAAAATTCATCCAACAACTCAAAAAAATTTTAAAAAACAAATTCTAAGTGAAGCACGATGGAAATATCGTTATAGAAATTCAGGTAAACGTTATCCAATTTACGGATATGTAAGTTAAACAGTAAATTTATCAGGACATTCTATATGTTCATAGTAATGATCAGTAAACTCGTCTTGAACAACATACATTACAATTTTATGTAAATCCATTGGTTCTATGTCCTTTTTACATTTTAGACATTTTCGTTTTAAACCATGCATCATTTTTTTTCAAGTATCTATGATCGCTATAAGGATCGGCGATCAGAACTAATTGATAAGACCTTCTAATATACAAAAATATTTGACTAATACATAAGAACTGAGTGTATCTTATCTTGTTGCTTCGGTAAGTAACACTAAAGAACAAATATGCCCAATTTACTTAAAAAATATGAATGATTTGATGAAAAAAAGTATTTTTGGCATCTATGATGAAACAACAGATTTTTCTCTCTTGACACCAGATGCGTTACGTTATCCTCCTAGCGCGAACCTTCCAAGCGGTCTAATAAATCCATCAATGTTAAAACAACAGTTGTCTGCTGATAATGCAGCACTTAATCCTAAGCTGCAAGATTTTACTGAAATGTACCATAAAATGGCAGAAGGTCTTCTTAACATGTCACCAAATACGTTAATTCCACCAGGACATCCTATTCATTCAAGAAAAAATTCTATTGCTATACTTAAAGATGAAAATAAAAAAATTCTAAAGGAAAACATAGAATTAAAAAAGAAATTAGAAGAAAAAATACCAAAAAAAACCTAGGTTTATAATTTCTTTATAATTAAGAAACTAAATAATGTTTTAAAAATTAATTATAAAAATATTAAATTATCAAGCTGGTGTAAAACCAATATAACCACCTGATTGTATATTTTTTTCAGCGGTAAAAATTGGTTCAAATAACGAAATCATGTAACCATCAGGATCAAGTATAATTGCATTTATTCCGGCTTCACGTTCTTGAATGTCTCTATGTATTTTGACATTTTTAGATTTTAATTCATTTACCGCTGACTCGACATCACCAACTACAAGACCGATCAGAATTCCATTATCTACTGAAGTGCCAGAGTGTGGTTCAGATTCCAAAGCAGGATGAAGACTAAGTAAGGCACCACTTTGTCCAAGATCAACCCAGTTAGAACGCATATTTTTAATCGGCATACCTAAAATGTTGCTATAAAAATCAACTGATTTTTTTAGATCTTTAACTGCTAGAATTACATTTCCAACTTTTTTAACATTCATGATTATCTATATTATCACTCACGTAAATTCTTTATCATTGAACCTGTACCATTGTTTCTGTCCTTTCAACACCGTATATTTTTTGAATCTCAGTAGTAACATCTTTAATTTCAGATAAATTTTCTACTTCTATCACTGCAACAGCATCAAATTGTCCACTAACTGGAAAAGATTCATAAACTGACTTAACTCGCTTTAATTTAACAGCAATAAGCTTTTTTGGTGATTGTACTAACACTACAGCTTTTACCAACCCATATCCACCTCTAATTCAATTAATGTTTCTGTCGAAACTATATTTTTAATTTTTTTAAAATCAATCACAGTAGTATTTATTTTATCAATGGAGCTTTGTAAAAGAACACAAATATCAGCCCTTCCAGTTACTGGCATTATTTCCTTTATAATACCATATTTTTTTGAAAAAAGTGTTTTTTCTACATTATCAACAACACCAGGCTTAGTTCTAATCAAACATAATGCGCGCATATTTTAGATGCGCCTAGAAATCAATAAAGATTTATGTAAAATTCAATCAGATGAATCCTGAGAACGTGCTTCTTCTAAAAATGCTCTACGCTCTTCTAATTCTTTTTCTTTATCCACCATTAAATCATCATCAACCACAATCACTCCATTATCTTCAAAAAGTTCAGAATTTTTTAATTTTTTACTTTTAGATGCACGCTTAGTTTTAGTCTTTGTAGATTTAGATGAAGATTTTTTTGTTTTTGATTTTTTTGTTTTATCTTTATTCATGGAAAATCTGAAAAACAGTGGAATGTCCTATATTAAAATATTATTATTATTTTATGCCAGGGGCGGGATTTGAACGCGCGACGGCTCGGTCTTCAGCCGAGTGCTCTCCCGGGCTGAGCTACCCTGGCATATCGGCAATTCAAATTGTTATCCCAGACAAGGATGGAAAGACAAACTTCAAATTGATAACGTTGAATCAGTAGCAGAACATACCTATTCAACTGCAATCATGTCAATGATTTATTCTGATTTACACAAGTTTGACACTGAAAAAATTATAAAAATGGCATTACTACATGATTTATCTGAATCAATCATAGGTGATTTAACACCAGATAAAATTTCAAAAAAAAGTAAGCATGAAAAAGAAAACCTCGCAATGAAGCTAATTTTAAGTGATCTTCCAAACAAGGTTTCTAAATCATATTATAAAATCTGGGATGAATATCAAAATGTCTCATCAGAAGAGGCAAAACTTGTTCATGAAATCGATAAGCTTGAAATGGTTTTTCAGGCAAAATATTATTGTGATAAAGGATACCCGAAGGAAAAATTGCGATCATTCTTTCAAACTGCTGATATTGAAATTAAAAGCAAATATTTGCGCGAAATTCTTTCAAAATTTTTAGAATGATCAGTAATTTGTTTTCCTAATACATCATAATTTTAATTTTTTAACTTTAAAAATAGGGTAAATTAAACATGTTTTATGGCTAAAAAACGTAGAAAAAATAAACGTTCTACAAACCAACGTTCAAAACGCCAATCAATTGTAGATAAAATTATTCATGACATTATGAATCCAAGGTATGATATTAGTGAAATAGATGCTAATCGAGTTAAAAAGGCCCTAAATTCTTCTTCTGAAGTAAGAAAGATAGCTGATGATATGAAAAAAGATATTGATGCAGTTACAAATACAATTTTTGCATCACGAAGAAAGCTGATTAAGAAGAAAACTTCGTCGGAACAGTTGAAAATCAACGTAATAGAAAAAAAAGATGTTGTTAAAAGAGCATCTTCATATTTGACTCATATAAAGTCAAAAGCCAATGCAGATGAGATTAAATTCATCAAAACGGAAAAAGAACTTCTTGAAATTCAAAAGGCTATTAATGATATTACTAAAGTCACTACGAAATTAAATCCTACAGATGCGGATATTGCAACTTATGGCTTAAAAGCATCACTTATTGGTAAAGAAGCAAATACTCAAAAAGCGAAAATACAACTACGTGCATCAGAAAAACTTACAGCCGAAGCTACTAAAAGACATCAAGAATCAACTAGAGAACTTGCAAAATTAGAACGTTCTCTCGCTAGGGAATCCTCGGATGTTAGTGATATAGCATCTAATTTGAAAGAGGCGCTTGATACAATCACAAGTACATATGGTGATATTAAGAATCTCTCATTAAATCTCTTGGATGAATCTTTTCCTACATCAACAGAAAAAAATACTGCCAAGACTCAACCACTCACTACGTAATAATTAATTCCTAGAATACATTTATCATAGATAATCATTATTTATTTAGCATGGGTTTTCGAGATTTTATTGGTTCCGGAAAGAAAAAGACTAAAAAAAAAGAAGACAGTAACAAAAATAGTATAATTAACATTTTTAATCCGAAAGCAGCTTCACATGATTACTATAGCGAACCAAAGAAAAAGAAGAGTGGTCGTCACCCACGAAAAAAAGGCAATAGTAAGAAAAAGTATTGAATAATGTATTAATAATAATCTCTCAAGTAAACATCATGCAGTATTTCATGGCTCTAAAAGTAGGTCAGAAACGTGTTAATGATTCAAGAGAATATCTTAACAAGTTTGCAAATGGTAAAGCAATGCCTGCATTAGCACTGAAAGACAACAAAACAAACGTTTGGGAACCAGTTGGGGAAGAAAATCTGTATTCGGTTGTAAATGGGGCAACTGGGTTTGTTGTAACTGATGATGGTGGCTACATTCTTGTGCTATGTGATAAAAATGGTATTGCAAAGACAATTGCACAAGGGCTATCTGATGAAGAAAAAACTGGTATTATAGCCTCACTAAAATCAGACAGTATTGAGGAGTATCATGGCGAGGTTACACTCCCGGTATAGTATATAATCAATTTATTTTATCGTAACATTTTACTTACCAATAATTTAGATAAATACATGAAAAAATTCTCATCGGAGATAGAACTGCAAGGACATCTTATAGATTCCCTAATCCTGACAAAGGTCTTTGACGGTATAATGGATCATGGTGGGTCGTTTGAGGTTTTAGACATACATGTTGGTAAAAAGAAAAAAGATGAAAGTTATGCAAAACTGCTTGTAACAGGAAAAAATGCAAAAAACCTAGACAGAATCTTGAACTATGTTTATCGTCAAGGTGCTACATCAAAAACTCAAAAAAATGTGAAACTGACCTCTGCATCAAAAGACATGGTTATGCCTGATGATTTCTATAGTACTACAAACAACCAAACGCAAATTTTCCTTAACAACAAATGGATTGATGTAGATGATATAATGATGGACAAATGTATTGTTGTTAAAGCAAAAAAAGCAACCTGTGTTCCTATCCGTCAGATAAAAAAAGGTGATAAAATTGTAGTAGGAGAAAATGGAATCAAAATAATCCCTCCTGAGAGACCCAGAAAAGGAATGAATGCCTTTCAATTTATGGGAAGTGGAAGTTCAAGCGAAAGACCTACACAACATATAGCTAAAAAAGTTGCAGAGGATATACGACGTACCAAAAAAAATGGTGGTAAAATTGTACTAGTTGGTGGACCTGCAATTATTCATACAGGTGCAGCTGAATCAGTTTCAGCACTTATTCATTCTGGATATATTGATGCAGTTTTGGCTGGAAATGCACTTGCAGTTCATGATATAGAATACGCCACACTCGGAACATCACTTGGAATGAATGTTCGTGATGGAACACTTGCTGTAAGAGGTCATAGAAATCATATGGATGCAATTAATGCCGTCTTTAAAGCTGGATCTATAGAAAAAATGGTAAAATCAAAAAAGCTAACAAAAGGAATAATGTACGAGTGTGTAAAAAAGAAAATTCCATTTGTTTTAGCTGGATCCTTACGCGATGACGGTCCTTTACCGGACGTAATTACTGATGTTTCACTGGCTCAAAAAAAATACAAAGAGATCCTAAAAGATGCCTCAATGGTGATAATGGTGGCTACAATGTTACATTCAATTGCAACTGGAAATATGCTGCCTGCTAATGTCAAAGTAATAGTTATCGACATAAACCAGCCAACTGTTACAAAGTTAATGGATCGTGGCACATGGCAGGCATTAGGAATTGTATCTGATGCTGGTGCATTTTTGCCAATGGTTAGTAAAGAATTATAATTTCAAATTAAAAACTAGCGTGGCATAAACAGGCTTTCAGGATTATAGAAAAATGATACAAGGAAAATACCGCCTAAAATTCCCGCTACTACACCAGTTGCTAAATAGAAAAAAACCATGTTCATGTACTAATTAATGATTAATGTTTAATAACTTGATATGAAGATTTTGCCTGAATATCATCTTATTTCTTATTAATTAGATAATAGTCATTCAAAATATGATTGAAAAATCAGTTGAAATTAACGGTAGTAAAATACATTATTTGGAGGAAGGGGATTCAGAAAATATTCTTCTTTTACTTCATGGTTTGGGTGCTTCTGCTGAAAGGTGGGAATATGTAATACCACTTTTTGCCAAAAAATTCAGAGTAATTGTTCCGGATCTTATTGGCTTTGGGTATAGTGATAAGCCAATGGTTGATTACACAACAGATTACTTTTCAGAATTTGTATACAAATTTGTGGATAAACTTGGGATTAATCATCTTAATATCATTGGCTCCTCACTTGGTGGTCAAATTGCTGCCGAATTTATCATAAATCATAATGTCGATGTAAGAAAACTTGTTCTTGTTTCACCATCTGGTGTTATGAAACATTCAACACCAGCTCTAAATGCGTACATTTCTGCTGCATTATATCCAAATAAAGACTCGGCTTTGAATGCATTTCAAGTTATGTCTGGCAGTAAGAATATAGATGAAAAAATCATCTCAAAATTTGTGGCAAGAATGCAGTTACCAAATGCAAAGATGGCCTTTATGTCAACCTTATTAGGATTAAGCAATGCCCAGGTAATTACTGAAAAATTACAGTTGCTTACAACTCCTACACTGGTTGTTTGGGGTGAAAATGACCCTGTAATCCCTATTGAATATGCACAATCTTTTGTTTCTACAATTAATGATTGTAGATTTTACAAGATGATAGGATGCGGTCATACACCATATGTAGAAAACCCAGAATCATTCTTTCAAATTGTGTCAGATTTTCTTAATTAGCGATCATTTTATAAGGTAATATACCTACTAGTGGTAATGGAAGGAAAGAAAAACCCATACGATCCAGCTGAGTTATTCAAGCAATGGCTAGAAAATGCATCAAAAGCACAGTCTGATTTTGCAAAAAACATGAACCCATTTCAGACAAATGCCCAAAATCCGTTCAATCTACAAAACATGATTCCTAACTTTCTCTCTTGGGGTGCTTTCAAGACTACTGTTGGTAGCAACGGAAGAATCTCAATCCCTGAGGCTGAAAGACAAGCTCTTACTGTAGATGAAGGCGATTTAGTCCAAGTTATTGTCATTCCTGTTAATGCTAAAAATAACTAATATGGTAATAAAAGGTAATGAAAACCATTCATTACCAGTAGATATATATAGTAATACCAATTATAGCAAACCATGAGTAACGAATCAAACAAAACCGAAAAGAATGACGTTTTCGCAACTGTAGAAGAAACTGTCGAAAAACAGATTAAATCTACTGAAAAATCATTCCCAAACTACCAAACATCTGTTACAAGCTTGCAGCAAGAATACACTGAAGCATTCCAGAACGTTGTGGAATCCAGCATTGCTTTGCAAAGAGAATTTGCAAACAAGACAGGAATTAACACTGCTCTTCCAGAAGCAACAGAAGATGCTGTACGCAAATCAAATGAACAGATTGGTAAGGTTCAAGATGTTCAAACCAAGATAGCACTCGCAACAATTGATGCTACCCGTCAGAATATCAAGACCTTCAACGAGAATGCAAAAGCCTTTGCTGATCTTAACAAAAGCGTAATGCAGTCTTGGATAACCGCATTCACACCAAGATACTAGTGTGAATGACTACTTTTTTTATTTATGACCTTTCTTTGAGCCATTGACCAAGCTCTGGCAAGACAGTTTTTTGGCTAAACGAGCTAGCTATCATGCCAACATGTCCTGTGGGATATAATTTCAACATCTTATCAGTACTTGAAACCGCATAATGCAGTGGCATACTACATTCCGGTGAAACCAAATGATCGCCTACAGCAACTTGGGTAAAAACAGGCATGTTGAGATTTTCTAATGAAACCAATTTACCCCCAACAGACATCTTATTTTGTATTAGTAGATTATTTTGATAAATACCTTTTATCCACTGCCTGAAAAGCTCCCCAGGAATAGGCGGGGTTTCATCCAACCATTTTTCAATTTTAAGAAAGCTATCAACAAATTTTTCGTTATCTATATTATTGAAAAATTTTAGGTATTTTTCAACACCCTGTTCAAAGGGTTTTAAAATTGAAAAACAATAGTAAATAAACTCTGGTGGCATGTTTCCTACAGTATCAACTAATTTATCAACATCAAAAAATTTTGCAATGTTACTTACAACTGTTGTATCTTTCCACCCATCAATTACTGGTGCAGTTGCGATTAGATTCTTAACCCTTTCTGGATGAAGTGATGAATATACAGTGGCCAACGTTCCGCCTGTGCAATAACCCTGAATTGATATTTTGTCAACATCAGATTCGTTACAAACAAAATCTACACAATTATCCATGTAACCATTTACGTATTCATTAAATCCTAAAAATTTATCAATCTTAGACGGTGTACCCCAATCAATCAGATAAAGATCAAATCCCTGCTCAAGTAAATTTCTGACCCAGCTTTTCTTTGGGTCAATATCAAAAATGTGATAGCGATTAATAATTGCATATGAGATAAGCAAAGGAGTTTTGACTTGCCTTGACGTAAGCGGCTTAAAATGTAACAAGCGAATTTTATCTTCTTTGTATACAACATCAAATTGTGTTGATCCAATTTTAACCTCATGTGGAACAGAAACCTTCATTGGCGCCTCAGCCAAGCTACGACCAAGATTCAAAAACTCTCCAATAATTTTTGCATCAAATTTATTTTCTGGCATTTTTTTCAGCTTTCTTTTTATCCAACTCTAGCTTAAAAATTCGATTCTTTAGGTTATGTACCTCTTCGTAGATTTCGTCTATCTCCTGCTTTGTTGGTAAGTTAGCAGATTTTAACATTACATCGGTAACAGCATTCCATCTTTTCAAAAGTTCTAATTCTTTAGAAATAAGTCCATTATAATTTTCTGAGAATTTTTTGGAATCAAACAATCCAGTAAAGTTGTTCTCAAAAATGTCAATCCAGACTCTTTTGTAGGCTTCAGTTCCCTCCTCATTTTGTGGTAGTTCAGATGCTTTTGATGTTACTTCCTTTTGGGCAGTTGACCATGTATCCGCTAGTTGTTTATAATATTCTATTAAAAAATTATTAAATTCTACAATTTCCTTATTTGCCTCTGTAAGCTCGGCTGTAATTTTCTTTAAATTAGATGAAAGAGTACGTAAAGGCCCTACACCAGTTAGTGCTGTTGGCTTTGATGACATCATTGCTATCATGTCGGACCAAAACATTGCTGTTTTTTTATAATAGTCAGTTATGCTAGAATCATTTTCCATGTAATTATTGATAAATAGATCGCAATAAATAGATCACTTGAAATTATTGAATATGGATTATGAAAAATTATGTGAATCTGCTAAAAAGACTGATTCTAAGATTAGATTTGCTGGTATAATTAACTCTAGAGGAAGGCTAATTGCTGGTGGCATGGTTTCTAACAAAAAAGCATTAGAAGATGAAAAAAAGGATGAAATGCTATTCATGGAACTTGCGCTTAGAGTGAAAATGAGAAGTGAATTTAATGATGAGCTTGGCAAGGTAAAGTTTTCAATGTCACTTCGTGAGAAACTTATTGTAATGAGTTTCCCAATAAAAAATGATATCTTAATGGTCTCAATGGAAAGAAAAACCAGGTTTGAAGAAACTGCATTTAAGATTTTAAAATTAGTTGAAAAATTATAATTCAATACCAAGATTTTTTTTCAAAAGGGTTAATGTTAATTCAGGATCTGCCTTTCCATGCGTTTTTTGCATAACTTTCCCGACCAAAAAGTTTACTGTTTCTGGATTTTGTTTGGCATCTTCGGCTGCTTTTCTTTCTTCGTTTAAGACTTGGTTTATAATATCAGATAACATAGCTTCATCCGAAATATGACCTAAACTAAGATCATTAATTATCTGCGATAGTGGTTTACCGTTTTTTATAATCTCGTCTAGTGCTAACTTTGCAGATGCTCTCGTAATCTTATTTGATCTGATGGACTCAGCCAAATCAGAAAGATGACCCGCTTCTAGTTTTGATATTTCACGCTTTTCACGCGTATCAAGCAATCCCATAATATCCGTGGTAATTATATTCGCAACATCCTTCGCATTTGTTTCGTTGTTTGCTTTTTCAAAAAGTTCAGAAAAATATTTGTCTGATGCCAGTATATCTGCAACTTGCGATGTAATACCATATTTTGTAACATACCGCTCTTTCTTTGTGCTAATACTTTCAGGCATATGTGCCTGTAATTCATTTTTTACTTTGCTACCAATGTTAACCCATGGAACATCAGCTTCAAGATGGTACCTATACTCCTCCTCTTCCTCCTTTGTTCTTGCTGAAACAGTGATTTTTCGTCTATCATCCCAATGTCTGGTTTCTTGAATAACTTCGATTTTTCTTTCAGCAAGACTTTGTTGCCTTGTTATCTCAAAATGTACCGCTTTTTCTAAATCATGAAATGAGTTAATGTTTTTTATTTCAACTTTTGAGCCGCCTTCAATTGAAACGTTGGCATCAGCACGCATTGCACCATCAAGTCCAGGATCAGAAACATCCAAGTTTTCTAACAAATCTGAAAGTATGTTGAGAAAGTTTCTTACATGATGTGGGTTTTCAAAGTCTGGTTCTGTTACAATCTCAACTAATGGCGTCCCAGCCCTGTTATAATCAACTAGGGTTATCTTAGTTCTTTCAGTAGCACCCTCATAAATCAGTCTGCCAGGGTCTTCTTCTAACTGTATTCTTCTTATTCGTATTTTCTTGTTATCTACAGTAATTTTACCTTCCCAACCAATACTGGTCTTATCATATCCATCAGCATTTAGCTGAGTGATTTGAAAGTTTTTTGGCAAGTCAGGATAAAAATAGTTTTTTCTAAAAAATGCGATTTGAGGTGGTGTGTCACAATCAAGTGCCATGGCAATTAGTGTAGCTTTTTCAACTGCTTTTTTATTTAATAGTGGTAATGAACCCGGAATTCCCATACAAATTGGGCAAATGTTTGTATTAGATTCAAATTCTCTATAATCTGCCTTACAGGAACAAAATAATTTACTTTCAAGTTTTGTCAACTGACAATGTATCTCAAGTCCAATCTTTGCCATTAGATTGGCACCTCAGGTAATTCTACAGTTTTTTCTAATGCATATGCTGCTTGCAACAAAGAATGATCTTTGAAACTATCTGCCATTATTTGTATTCCAATTGGCAATCCGTTTACAATCTTGTAGGGAACAGATATTGCAGGTTTTCCAGTAAGATTTGATGTTACAGTATTGTAATCAATTTTCATGAACTGTACGGGATCCTTAATCTCACCAAATTTGAATGGCTGAATAGGAACAGTTGGAGAAATTAGAAAATCAAATTTATCAAAAATTGGTTTTAATTCAGAAACAAGTTTAGATTTTATTTTTAATGCCTTTAGGAAATATTTGCCTGCATGACCAGCAGATGGCACAAAACCACCAAGGATCATTCTTCTTTTAACTTCAGGTCCAAGCTTGTTTCTTGCTTGTGAAATGTATGAATTAAATTCAAAGCCTTCCGAATCAAAATCATAGCCATACCTTATGTTATCATATCTGGCAAGATTACTTCCTGCCTCTGTTGATGTTATTGTATAATATGCAGCAACAGCATAAGGAACCATTGGTAATTCTATATTCTCACAGTTTGCACCAATACTTTCAAATGTTTTAATTGCATCTTTAGTGGAATTAAGAACTTCATCACTTAGCACTTCACTGCTTGTCATTTCTGACACAATTCCAATTTTTTTACCCTCTATACCCACATCAATATCTTTTAGATAGTCCTGATTTTTCTCATCCCTTGTAGTATTATCATTAGGATCAATTCCAGAAATTATGTTTAGTAAAAATGCAGAATCCTTAACTGTCTTTGTTAATGGTCCAATTTGGTCCATGCTATTAGCATAAGAAATTAGACCATAACGGCTTACAAGCCCATACGTAGGCTTTAAGCCAACTACTGAACAAAAACTTGCAGGATTTCTAATAGAACCGCCAGTGTCTGAACCTAGTGAAGCAACACATTCATTCGCAGAAACAGAAACTGCACTTCCTCCTGATGAACCACCAGGAACATAATCAATATTCCAAGGATTTTTACTCTCTCCATATGCACTATATTCAGTACTAAGGCCCATTGCAAACTCGTCAAGATTTGTTTTTCCAATTATAATTGCGTCTTCTGACTGTAATCTATCAACAGTAGTAGCAGTATATGGTGCAATAAAATCTTCCAAAACTTTTGAAGCACATGTGGTTCTATATCCTGCTACACAGATATTATCTTTCACAGATATCGGCATACCAAAACATTTTCCAACATTTTGATTTGATTTTATTTTATGATCAATTTCCTTCGCTTTTTCCAATGCTGAATCATTCATTTTCAACAAAAATGCATGAATGTCATCTTCTACCGAATTTATCTTCTCAATTGATTTTGAAATAAATTCTTCAACAGTAAAGTCACCATTCTTTATACTTGTTTGATAATCTAACGCAGAAATTGATAAATTCAAATTAACTCAACTTTGGAGCCTTGATGTATTTTTCCTTGTAGGTTTTCATAAACTTTAATAATTTTTTGTCATATGGAATGCATCTATCATTTCTAAGTTCGTCCATTTCAATCCCAGCATATTCTAGTTTTTCAGATTCAACATTTGCTTCGTCCAAAATGTCAAAATACTGAAGCATTTTTTGAACCTTCTCTACGTGTTCACTGTGATCTTCGATTTCAATTTTCATTAATTTTGCGACATGTGCAATTTCTTCCTCAGTAACCAAATTTTTCACCTATGGTGTTAACCTATCAACATCTCTGGGATAAAATGTTGTATCACGTATATTCTCAGTTCCAGTTAACGCCATCATTAGTCTTTCAAGACCAATTCCACAACCAGCATGTGGTGGAACACCATATTCAAATGCACTTAGATGATAACCAAATGTATCAATTTTCATGCCTTTAGTTTTCATTCTGTCTTCAAGTTCAGTTTTTTTCTCAATCCTAGTACTGCCTGAAGAAATTTCCAAGTCGCCATACATCAAATCAAACGATTCTGAGATTTTTGGGTCATTTTTACTCACTTTCACGTAGAATGGCTTAGGACCTACCGGCCAATCTTTAATAAAGTAAAATCCAGTTATTCCAATCTTGTTTAACTGTGCTGGATACAAATCATCACCCCACTGACTTTTTGCATCGGTAGCCTGAATTTTCTCTAAAAGTTCGGCGTATGTATACGCTGGAATTGTGTTTATCGAATCAGGAATCACAAATTCAGTGCCAGAATTATCGTTTGAAAATTTCTGCACCGCTGAAATTGAGCGCGTTATGACTTGCTCAATTCGTTTCATAATATCATTATAATCAACATATGCTTCTTCAAAGTCAATTGAAATTGCTTCAGATAGATGACGGTTTGTCCTAGATGGTTCAGCCCTAAAAATTGGTGCGATTTCAAACACTTTTTCAAAACTCATTGTTAGCTGTTCTTTATACAGCTGTGGGCTTTGGGCAAGAAATGCTTCTTTGTTATAATAAAAAATTGGAAACAATGCAGCACCACCTTCTGTAGCTGTTGCAATCATTTTCGGCGTATTTGTCTCAACAAAATTTTCTTCATAAAAATATTCTCTGATCATCTTTAATACTTCACTACGTGCTTGAAAAATTTTTTTCAAACTATCTCGACGCAAATCAATTGCTCTCATCTCAAGTCTAGTATCAATATTTTTGATTGTCTTAACGTAAGGATCAAATGGAGGAATTTTTTCAACCATGGAGAACACCCTAATATCTTCAGGATAAATTTCAACACCAGTTGGAGCTTTCTCAGACGCGTTAATTTTTCCTTTTAATCCTATACACGAATGCTCTTTTAATTTAGAAATGATTTCAAACACGTTATCTGGACATGAGTCCTTCTTTGCAACAATTTGAATCTCACCAGCTCTGTCAATTATGGTTAAAAATGAGATGTTTCCATGACCTCTAACACTTGAAACCCATCCCATAATTGTAACATCTGTTTCTGCCAATGAAGGATCTAAATTATTTGAATAATGAGTCCGCCGCCATTTCCCTAATTCAGTTTCTATCATAACTTTATTTTTGATTATGAGTATTTATTATAATTTTTTGGTATATACTACACTATTGTGAAATTAATGTTTGGTGTAACATAAATTCTCGTGGATTTACCATCAAAAAAAGTTGAAATCTCTCGTATTTTGCTTTGATACACAAAAAATTTTCCAACCTTGTTAATCCCACCTGAAATTTTTACCATTTTGTTTTCTTGAAGAAGTTGTAATCTTCGATAAACCGTACTAATTGGAATGTTTGTTTCTTTTCCTATCTGAACAGCAGTTTTAGCCTCTGGTATAATAGCAGACATGATTCTCATAGAAAATTGATCTGATATGATTTGAAGGTAAACTTGTTGTCTTTCAGGTTCATCTATCAAAGTAGTAGTTGTAGAGATCTGCAATATATGAGAAAAACAAGACCGATATAAATGGGATTCTCTTATTTATATGCAGAAATTACTTCCTTCTAAAATAAATTATATTAGATTTTTAGTCATAAAACGAATATTATGTTCGTGCCAAGCATATATTTTGACAAATAGTTTCATATTGAGTGTGTATTAAAATTATGGTATAATTTGACGTCAATAGCAACTTTAGGTTCACACTGTGCGCTTCAAGTTCTAAAAGGTGCAAAAGATGAAGGATTTAAAACAGTTTTAATATGTGAGAAAAAGCGAGAACATCTTTATCGTCGTTTTAAATTTATTGATGAATTATTTATTGTGGATTCATTCATAGAAATAACTGATAAAAAATGCGAGTCTGTATTACAAGAAAATGATTCTGTACTAATTCCTCATGGAACACTAATTGCTCAAATGGATTCAAAACAAATTGAATCTATAAAAACACCAATCTTTGGCAACAAGTACATCTTACGTTGGGAATCCGATCGCATGCTAAAAGAACAGTTAATGAAAGAAGCAAAACTAAATGTTCCAAAATCACTTTCAAGTCCAAAAGAAATTTCTAACCTTGTTATTGCAAAAAGACATGGCGCAGCAGGTGGAAAAGGATACTTTATGGCCTCTACTGAACAAGAATATAATAAAAAACGAGACCAATTAATTAAACAAGGAGTAATCACTGGAGATAACGATTTGTATATACAGGAATATCATTCGGGGGTTTTGGCATATCTTCAATTTTTTTATTCACCGATAAAAAATGAACTTGAATTTTTTGGAGTTGATAAAAGACATGAATCAGATATTGATGGACTGTCTAGAATTCCTGCTGAAAATCAACTTAATACTGATACTATTTCTTCGTTCAACGTTATTGCTAACAGTCCGCTTGTGTTACGTGAATCATTGCTTGATGATGTGTATACGATGGGCGAAAATTTTATTGAGGCATCATCTAAGCTGGTTCCACCTGGTATGAATGGTCCGTTTTGTATTGAAGGTGTTTATGATGAAAATGCTAACTTCCACACTTTTGAATTTTCAGCAAGAATTGTTGCGGGCACTAACCTTTACGTTAACGGCTCCCCATATACAGCACTAAATTACGATGAACCCATGAGTATGGGTCGTCGCATAGCTAGAGAGATTAAACTTGCTGTAACAAAAAACGAAATAAAAAATATTACAACATAATATTGCATATAAAATATTACGATTTCTTATTTAGACATAATGCATTCTATGTTATTAGAATAGAGAATATGTCTATATATGATATATAATTAAAAAAATAATGCAACATAAGATTACGGCTCAAAATTTAAAAAAATATGATATTAATCAAAAAGTGATTTCGGCTTTAGCAGATGCCGAATCAAGATCCATTATTTTTTCAATTGTAAAAAAGGGTAAAACAGCTAGTGCAATTTCTACTTCATTAAAAATTCCATTAAGCTCTGTTTATAAAAAATTATCAGAATTAGAAAATTTGACGTTAATTGAAGTCGAAAAATATCATATATCTGATAAGGGTAAACGATTCAAAATTTACCGTAGCCGTATCAATAAAGCGGAAATACTAATTAAAAAGGCATCTCCGACACTCTGGTTATCCGCAAACTGATTATAATGAAGCGTACATTACCAAAGCCAACTTTACTCGAGCTTGATGAATATGATATGAATCAGCGTATAATAGAAGCATTAACACATGTATGCTCACGTGCTATATTATTTTCAACTGTAGATAAAGCAAAAGATGCAGTAAAAATTTCTGAGGAAACTCAACTATCACTATCTAATGTTTATAAAACACTAACTAATCTTGAAAAATTAACTCTTATAACAATTGAAAAATTTGATACTAGAATTGAAGGAAAAAAAATAAAACTGTATAGAAGTAGAATTAAAAAGGCAGATATCACAATTGGTACAATTAATTCAAAAGTAAGACTTTACAGAAACATAATCCAAAGCAATAACTAAACTAATGACATGGAAATCCAGCAGCATGTCTAATATCATGAGTTAATTCATGAATAAATTGCTCTACATAAGCCTGTTCGCCTTGCACAATACTAAACATATGACCCTGATCATAGCCTACAATAAACAAGCCAAAAACACACACGACTGAAAGAATTATTATTGAAAACAATGGTATTCTAACAACTGGTTTAGTAACTTGATTTGATACTGACAACAATCGTTTAAATCAAAAAGACATATTTAAGTCATGATAAGTTTTTTCGATAAAAAACTGATCGTATACAGAAAATATATTATATAAAATTCACAGAAAATGAAACAAATTTGTTATTTACAACCAAGATTTTTAAAACATTCACCTTAATATTCATAAATTCAAAATAAAAATATGGTTGAAATAAAAATTCAAAAGCAGGATTCTGTTAAGCTTTATAAAATTAGAAAGATACTCAAAGAATTAACAAGTATAGCAGGACATGGTACAGAGCTAATTTCAGTATATATTCCAAAAGGAAAACAACTACACGAAGTAATCACTATTTTAAAGGAAGAACAGGGCACTGCAGATAACATAAAGTCAGATCTGACCAGAACACACGTAGTTGATTCATTATCAAAAGTGGTACAACGATTAAAACTCTATAAAAAAACTCCTGAAAGAGGTTTAGTCGTATTCTGTGGCGCACTCCAAAGAGAAGGTGGTGGACCTCCTGGAAGTGAAATTATTAAAGCATTTGAAATTGACCCGCCAAAAGATCTTAAGACATTCCTATACAGGTGTGATGATCATTTCCACGTTGATATACTAAATGATATGTTGAAAGATGATAATTTAATTGGATTTTTAGCACTAGATGCTAAAGATGCAGGTTGGGGATTATTACATGCAGATAAAATTGAGGTACTAAAAGAAACTGGCTCTGGAGTTGCTGGAAAACATAGACAAGGTGGACAATCTGCAAAAAGATTTCAAAAATTAAGGGAGATGGAGCTTACATATTACTTTAATAGAGTAGCAAACATTACACGAGAATATTTTATTGATATTTATCCCATTAAGGGGCTTGTTATTTCTGGGCCTGGACCAACAAAAGAAGAATTTGTTAACAATAATTATCTAGAATATAGATTACAAAACATGATTATTTCAACCATCGATGCATCATATTCGGGTGCAGAAGGGATAAGAGAAGCTTTTGATAAATCTGCTGAGATTCTTTCAAACTTTAGAATGGTTGAAGAAAAACAAATTATTGAAAAGTTATTTAAGAGAATAAATAGTAATTCAGGACTAGGAATTTACGGTCTTGATGATATTATAAATCATTTAAAAAATAATATTGTTGAAACACTGATAATTACAGATAATACAGAACTTTACAAAGTTGAATCAAAATGTAATAGATGTAACCATATTCAAGAAAAAATTATTGAACAACAAAAAGTAATACCAACTAAAACAGAATTTAAGAATTCCCCATGTCCATCTTGTAAAGCAGAAAATATTGAAACAGATGAACAAGATATTGTAGATTATCTTGCATTACTTGCGGCAAAAACTGGTACCAAAATAGAAGTCATATCAGGAAACACTGAACATGGTTTAATGTTAGGTAGTGTTGGTAAGATCGGTGCTATCCTACGATACAACCCAAATTATTCTAGTTAGATAATTATTCTATACAATTTCGTATTTTTTGTGCTAATTCATCAAGCTCATTATCTTTTAGAATTTTTCTTTTTAACCACAATGTTCCCGTTTTGCTATATCGTGGAATTATATGAACATGAACATGTGGTATTATTTGTTTGGCAGATTTTCCATTATTCTGTGCTATGCTAAATGCATCAGCATTTGTGGCTTTAATTATTGCATTAGCAATCTTTGGTATTTTGGAAAATAACTCTGCAACTTCTTGGCTGTTCATATCCGTTAATTTTTCGTATGGTTTTTTTGTAATTACAAGCGAATGGCCTTTATCTATTGGATATTTATCCAGAATCGCTATAATATTACTATCATGATAAATCTCATAATATGGGCGCTTTCCGTCTATCATATCACAAAAAATACACGATGACAATATTATTTATTAAAACAAAAATCAATTAATATATTAGCATTAATTTGTGAGAAAAATATGAAATTTCATTTTGAAATCATTATTGGAGATAGATATGAAGCAACTGATTATTTGAGTGATGATGAGGTACATCAATCCCTACTAAAAATGCAAAAACAAGACATTTTGAAGGCAGAAACAGGGGATGAATATTGGGAAGATATACCAAATGAACTTTTTGAATTATTAAAAACAAGTATTGAAGCAAGAAACTATGATTTTACTATGGCACGTGGTCACTTATGGCTAAATATAGAAATACAAATCGATGATGAATCAAATTCTTGAAGTCTTTCGAAATATCAAGTTTGAAATAAAGTTATTGTTTATTTTAATCATATAACAAATTGACCAAATAATTTCATATGTTATATAGGGTAAAAATATGAAATCTCACATCATATGGGTAGAAAACATAGAGAAGAACGAAGAGAAAAAAGAGAAGATTTTGTTGCTAAACGTACACAACAAAAGCGAAAAAATACGTTATTAGCTGTAGGTATTTTGGGAATAATTGGATTAATTGTTGGCTATGCATCTTTTACATTCGTTACTATGGGTGCCGATACACCAGGTGCACCACCAGGAGCTGGAAAATTGGGTGACGAACATGAACATGCATCAATGTTGGTACGAATTTTTGGTGACAAGTTTGATTTCTCTGCCACTACATATCAAATCAAAAGCAGTTGGATCCATTTTGAAGAAAGTGATGGTAATACAATTCATAGACATGCGTCAGGTGTAACACTTGACTACTTGTTTGAGACATTAGGTATTGAAATAGATGAGGATTGCTATATCTTTGCCGATGGCAGACAATTCTGTACCAACGAAGATTACTCACTAAAGTATTTTATTAATCGTAATTTTGTAGATAGTATAAACGATCATGTAATTCAAGATGGTGATAGAATTTTAATCTCATATGGTAGTGAGACAGAAGATGATCTTGGTGAACAATTAAATGAACTTTATTCACAAATAATACGTGACTAAACCAAAATTTACAGTGAAAAGTATTACAAAGAAAAAACACTAATCGTTGTCCATAATTATATGCTAATTTAGTTTTTTTCGTATATCAGGCAAATATGATTTTATAATCTCTAAAATATCTATTCGTACAATTTCATCTATATCAGTATTAAATCTACTACGAAAAAACTCGCAATATCTTTGATCTAACATTCCAACTACGGTGCCCTCAAAAAAACTTAATTCATCATTAGGGTTAATAACAATTTTTCTTATATTATGATTTTCTAAAAATCCATAATAACTAAACAAGCCCTCTAGATTACTTGAAATATCATCTCTAACATCCTGGATGAATATTTCAATTTCTTTAGAATTCATATTTTTTATAATTTTTACTTGTTTATGAGATTTGCATTTTAGAATTTAAATTATAGTAATACGTGCTGAAAACAATCAAAATGAAAATATCCAGTAGAAATGTAGTTGAGGGAACAGCAAGAGCCCCGCATAGAGCGATGTACAAAGCTATGGGATTAACTGATGACGATTTAAGCAAATCATTCATTGGTGTTTGTCATACGGGTAATGAGGCAACACCATGTAATATCCATCTGCCTGAATTAGCTATAGGAGCTAAACAAGGAGTAAAGGATGGTGGTGCAACTCCTAGAGAGTTTTCTACTATCGCCGTTAGTGATGGGATTGCTATGGGACACGAAGGCATGAAATCTTCACTTGTATCTAGAGAAATTATTGCTGACTCAATTGAATTGATGATGAGGGCTCATCAATACGATGGGCTTGTAGGTATAGCTGGATGTGACAAAAGTCTTCCGGGAACCATGATGGCTATGGCACGTTTGAATCTACCATCTGTTTTTGTTTATGGTGGAACAATTATGCCTGGAATGTTAGATGGAAAAGAGCTTACAGTTGTTGATGTTTACGAGGCAGTTGGTGCATATGATGCAGGACAAATTTCATTGGAAGAATTAAAAAACATAGAAAATACTGCATGCCCAAATGCTGGTTCATGTGGTGGAATGTTTACAGCAAATACTATGGCCTCGATATCTGAAGCAATTGGCCTTGCATTGCCGGGAAGTGCTAGCCCACCAGCTGAAGATGACAGAAGAAAAAATATGGTATATGAAACTGGTAAAACATGTGCTAAACTTCTGGAACTAGATATCAAACCTAGTGATATTCTAACCTTTGAAGCGTTTGAAAATGCTATTACAATGTTAAATGCTGTTGGTGGTTCAACAAATGGTATTTTACATTTGTTAGCACTTGCAAATGAAGTAAGAATAAAATTAACTTATGATGATTTTGAACGAATAAGAAAAAAAACTCCACACATAGCAGATATGAAACCTGGTGGAAGCTATGTAATGAATAGCTTGGATAAAATAGGTGGAATACCGCTTGTAATGAAAAAACTGATGGATCATAATCTAATTCATGCGAATGTGTTGACAGTTACTGGAAAAACAATCAAGGAAAATCTTGAAGGTATAAAAATATCGAATGTGATGGATGAAAAAATTGTTAGAAGTGTCAAAAACCCATTACATGATGTTGGAACAGCTGTAATACTAAAAGGGACTTTAGCTCCAGATGGTGCAGTAATTAAGACGGCTGGCATGGAAATAACAAAATTTACTGGAAAAGCCAAAGTGTTTGATGCGGAAGAATCTGCATTTGATTCAGTATCTAAGGGTAAAATTGAGGAAGGTGATGTTTTGGTTATTAGATATGAGGGTCCCAAAGGTGGTCCTGGAATGAGAGAAATGCTTGCTACAACTGCTGCTATTATAGGACAAGGATTAGGCAAAAAAGTTGCAATGATAACAGATGGCAGATTCTCTGGTGGTACACGTGGTTTTATGGTGGGGCATGTTGCACCTGAAGCATTTGTTGGAGGACCAATTGCTTTTGTTAAAGATGGGGATCAAATAAGTATCAATATTAAAGATAACAGTATCAATCTTCACGTTTCAAAAGAAGAACTCGAAAAAAGATCTAAAGAATGGAGTATGCCTAAACCTAATTATGAATCAGGTGTTTTAGCCAAATATGCATTCCTAGTTGGCTCTGCTTCTAATGGTGCAATAACAGATTTCAGTAATTCCTGAAAATAACAGATTATCTTCAGAAGAATAGGTTATTTTATGAAAATAAAGAAGCTAACCATGAAAAGAAGTCTTTTTGCTTCGTCTCTGATTTCAAAACTGGTTCAGGGTCAATGGCTAATTCTGAAGCAATATCCTGCTCTGGCTCGGCTGATACTATTGGTAATGGTTCTGGATCAAGAACAAAGTCTAGGCTTGTAATTGCATCTGACATGAAAACTGGCTCAGGATCAATAACCAATTTAGGTTCAACAACTGATTCGGGCTCCGGTGTAGATTGTAATATTACCTCAGGCTCTGATTCTTCCTGTAATTCTACATCGTCAGTGTATGAACTTCCGTCATTTTCAACTACATTTAACGCATCGAGCACGTAAAGCACCTCTGGAATTCCATAATGATTCGTTGTTTCAATAACAATATGTGATGTGTCCATTGGATTATCAAATATCATTGTGAAAGTATAATTTACTCTATAGGCGGTTTGATGTATAGGATGCGAAACTATCTCTGAATCTGCATCAACAGAAGACCAAAGACCAACATTATCGTTAACACCTACTTTATCTCTTACATTTGAAGAATAAGACATTGATGGACTATGCTTGTAATTGTTGGGTGAACCATACACATCCATGTATAAGATTGTAGAAGTTACAGTGGTAGCACCATGAGAATAAGGAACACTAAGAGTAACTGTTACAGGCTCACCAGTTTTTACCACATTAGTGTCAATGTTATTGTATTTTTTTACCAATGTGTAAGTATTATCATTGATTGCAAATCCTCCATGTGTTCTAAGGACTTTACATTGTGAGCATGAGGCACCAGAACCTGAACTAGAAGAGGAAGAACTTGAGGGTGAAGAAGGTGAAACTGTTGAAGGTGAAGAAGTACCTACGGAAGAAGGTGAGGATGAAGGTACTGAAAAACCATCCGGTGATGAAGAAAAGGGGGAAAGTTCTTCAAAGTGATTGCGTTTATCGGTTTAGGGAATGTGGAAGAGCACCATGCTGGTACGAAACACAACTTTGGTTTTTGGGTGGTGGATGAGCTTGTTCGCCGCCGAAATCTTGCTTTTCGACCGGGGAAGGGGAGCTATGTTTATGCTATATTTGATGATGTTGTCT
>LUMK01000097.1_pt1 | contig 24424 bp, 31 predicted proteins | sample 729981 | NCBI WGS metagenome assembly LUMK01 (sample SAMN03860265, study PRJNA289734) | marine metagenome | biome: seawater column; feature: ocean; material: water; isolation source: Red Sea water column Station 22 - depth 200m | place: Saudi Arabia: Red Sea | collected 2011-10-15 | depth 200 m
GAACATCATCGGGGTTTTCTGAAGGAGGAATGTAAATGTCTTCAGCGTTTACAAAACCATTGGTTGGAACATCAGGTGCAGTTTCTGGTGCACTTAGCTTGAACGTTTTTCCGTCAGATGCAGTAAGAGAATCATCTAATGGGTTAAAAGAAAGATTTCCACCAAGGGCTAAAGCAATCACCAATTCTGGGCTTGCAATGAAATTCATTGTTTCTCTCTTCCCGTCGTTTCTGCCAGGAAAATTTCGGTTGTATGATGTCACTATAGTATTTGGTTTTCCTTGCTTCATCTCAGGTCTGTGCCATTGTCCAATGCAAGGACCACATGCATTTGCAAGAACCGTGGCGCCGATTGATTTCAGTGAATCAATCTGCCCATCTCTTTCTATGGTAGCCCTAATCTGTTCTGAACCAGGAGTTACAAGTAACGGAATTTTTGCCTTGATTCCTTTTGATTGTCCCTGCTTTGCCAAGTTTGCAGCCCTAGTCATGTCCTCATACGAAGAGTTTGTGCAACTTCCAATGAGCGCAACAGAAATGTTGTCAAGATAATTGTTGTTCTTTACATCTTCAGCCAGTTTTGATATTGGTCTTGCAAGATCCGGAGTGTGTGGACCCACTATGTGTGGCTCAAGTTTTGAGAGGTCAATCTCTATAATTTTATCAAAATACTTGTCAGGATCTTTTTCTATGTCAGGGTCGGCTACAAGACATTCCCTGTACTTGTTTGCAAGATCAGCAAGCTTCTTTCTTCCAGTTGATTTCAGATAAAGTTCCATTCTTTCATCATATGGAAAAATCGAACATGTAGCACCAATTTCTGCACCCATATTCGTAATTGTGGCCTTGCCCGTACAGCTAATAGATTTTGTACCTGGACCGAAATATTCTATTATAGAATTTGTACCACCAGAAACTGAAAGCTTTCCTGCAACGTATAGTATGATATCTTTTGCTGCTGTCCAACCGCTCATCTCACCTTTTAGATAAACACCAATACGTTTTGGATATAATAACTCCCACAACATTCCAGCCATGGTTTCAGCTGCGTCCACACCACCAACACCAATTGCTAACATTCCAAGCCCTCCTGCATTTGGAGTGTGAGAATCAGTACCAATCATCAAGCCACCAGGAAATGCATAGTTTTCTAAAATCACCTGGTGGATAATTCCCGCACCGGGCTTCCAAAATCCTATGCCGTATTTACTTGCGGCAGATTCTAAAAAATTGTAAACTTCGTTGTTTTCATAAATTGCTAGCTTTGTATCTGATTTTCCTTCAGTCCTAGCTTGAATTAGATGATCACAGTGAATAGTTGTTGGTAACGTAGCGGATTTTAATTCTGTCTGCATGAATTGAAGCATAACCATCTGACCGGTAACATCTTGAAGTGCAACTCTATCTGGATGTAAAAATACATAATTAGATTCGTTGTCTAAAATTTTCTCTAGAAAACTTTCTTCTAAGTGACCCGCAAGAATTTTTTCTGTTAAGGTTAAGGATCTATTGGTTGTCTTTCTATATCTTGAAATATTTTTTTCCAATTTTGAATAAACTTTTTCAACCATTTCTGGTGTAGTGTCGATTTCTATTTTTTCCAATATTTTTTTGTAGGTTTTTTTATTTATAAACGGAAAGATTGATTGGATGAATTATAGCATACAATTATAAGAGAAAAACGCTATTTCTTACCTGTGTTTCTTAAAATTATTTATGATGTTTGTCATGGGGAAGTTAATTGGTAAAGAAAGGTTTTCCCAATTTTGGAATAACGCAGTCTGGCGCATATGTTGCTGCACTGAAAAATTATAATTTACCAGATTTCGTGTTAGCATTAATTGCTAAAGATTGTAATTCAGATTTACTTGAACGTGGAAGAATTGATGATAGATTAACTAGTATGAATGACGAATCTCTTGAATTACTACATAAGGTCTTTATTGATTGTGAAGAAGATGCTGACGGTAAATTTGCTCAGTATAGATTTTTTGCTTATGTTTCCAGCATGTATCACAAATGTGAAATTCTAACAGATGAAACCATACCTGGAAAAAATACAAAAAATAACAAAATTCGAATTGCTGTCAAGGAGAATGGAATGTACAAAGCTATTGGATATAACAAACCAACTGGTAACTCTGTTACAAAAAAAGAAATTATCAAATTCTATAACGTTGCTGTTGATATCAAAAATGGTGAACATGGAACACAGTTAACTGATGCTATTTTTGGTTCCTCTGTTGGATTTAAGGGGGAAGCTATAGTAGAATTAGAAAGATTAAGTAAAGAAAGAGAAGATGACCCTGAAAATATATTAAACTTCAAGGCCGCTAATTTTGAAAATAGAATTTATTCAATTACAAAATGTTAAATTAAATCCATTTCATTAATTCGTTTTTGTTACATTTAGTTTTCACTCTTTAATGTTTTATCAATAAGTTTACAAAATTTTGTGTTTAGTAAAGTGTAGAACTATAATTCAAACAGTGTTGTGTCCAAAGCTAGAAATGATGGTTTGTTGGAAGTTGGCTTAAAATCTTCCCCATATTGTTCAAAAGGAATAGCACCAAACAGATGTTTTTGCCACACGTCGTGAACATCTTCTATGTATCTTTTATGTCCAATTTGTCGTAATATCTCATGCGCGATTTCATGTGATACTGCAGTACAATTTTTTTCAGCTAAAAATAATGTGTCGTCTTGGTTTTTTGGGCTTTCCCATCTTATCATACCAAAGTTTTCAGCGTGATATCCTTCACAAGTACAGTCAGTCCATAATGGTCTAAAATGACACAAGTAGAAGTGATAAATATCCTCGCCACGTTCTCTATGATCTTTTAGTAAGTTATGAGTGTCCAGCCTTTGAAGTAGAATTCTTGGCTTGGTGATCATTTCATCACATTTAATGTCAAAGTCGATAGAGAACTTCGTTTTTACCCAAATTTTAAAAAAATTAGCCATTTTTTTGATATACTTAAATTCTGCACTTCGTGATTCTAATTCCTTATCCTTAATTACAAAAATAAAATGTAATAACATGCTGGAAAGAGTAGATGGTTATGTCTGTCCTTCGATACCCATCAATGTGAGAGTAGATCTAATCTTGTCGATTTTACGAATTTTCCATGTGATAGTTTCACGCAATGATTCAACTGTAGAGGATTCTATCTTTGACAATATGTCATAAGCGCCAAATGTTCCATGAACCTCTGTAACGCCTTCAAGCTCCTTGAGTTGTTTGATTATTTCTTCCTCAGAACCCAGCTCGCAGTTAATTAAGACATAAGCTGTTGCCATATTATTATTACCACCTTGATGTATATCAATGGATCTATATTTTTCAGAATTTAGACTTTGATAGGCTAATTATTTTATCCCAAATTGTTTTAGGAACAGGCATTACTGACAGTCTGGAAATTCTTAAAAGTTCCCAGTTTTTGAATGATTTTTCTTTTTTCATTTGTTCCAAAGATACAGGGTTGTCCAATTGTTTTTTGTATTTCACATCAACAACCACAAATCGTTCATTATCTTCTTCAGGGTTAGGGTATGGCTTAGATGTCACAGTCATGATGCCCACTGCTTGTCGTTCGTCACCTGTATGATAATATAATACACTGTCACCTTTTTTCATATTTCTCATATGCTTGAGAGCTAAATTATTATGAACACCATCCCAAACTGTTGTTTTTTCTTTTTGTAAAGTTGAAAAATTGTATCCCCTTGGTCCGCTGGGTTCTTGCTTAACAAGCCAATAGTTTGTCATCTACTTTATCAAATAGATGCTAGATTTAGTTTTTTTTATTTAAGAAAAATGTCCCCCGGTACTGACTCAAAGAGATTCATTGGTATTAGCCATACCCTCCTCCAAATCTTTTACCGGGGTGCCCCATAGTTGTTACACACCTGGGTGAACTACGAAATCATCAGGATCAATACGATCATCATCATTGTAGTCCGTCTGTGTGTATGCTCTTAGGGCTTTTTTTTATACATTAATCAAATATTAATCCGTTTAGTTTTATTTCAAAGCCAACAACCCTTGTTCTTATCTTAAAATTTTCAAGAACCTTAGAATCTAATTCTCCGATATAGCCAACTGTCTTTTTGTTAACAGTAATTTCTGCAACTCTGCCTTGAGAGAAAAGTGCATGTCTTGACAAAGTTTTTGTTTCACATTTAATATTAAATCCAATTCGCAAAAGCGACTGCAAGATAGACTTCATTTCTGAAAAGTTTGTTTCCTCCGAAGCGCTGACACATGCCAGATTTGTTGTTTCTTTGATTGGAGAAGCTTTTGAAAAAACTATTCCCGTCTCAAAAAATTTTTGAGGGTATGTTTCATGTATGTTTTTTGATAGGTTTTCTAACAGACCGGGCAGTATTAAATCCCTAAGTATTGTATGTTCTTGGCTCTTTGAGCTTGTGACGGAGATTATCTGCGATGAATCTTTGTTTGTCATTTCATACAAAATTTGCTCGCTTGTCAACGTAGAGTTTAACGTTTCCATAAACCCAAAACCAGTCATCAATCTGCTAATGGAATCAAGTTTCTCAGATGTTGTATTTTTCTCACCAATGTGCACAGATGCTGGCCATGCTGGTTTTAGATTATCAATTCCATAACCCAGTGCAACCTCCTCAACAATATCCATTCCACCAAATATATCAAACCTATACCTAGGAATTGTACACTGTATTTTTTTACCCTTCATTACTGCACCCAACCTGCATTTTTTGAGACATGATACAAGCATCGAGCCGGAGATATTCAATCCAAGAATTTTATTCACGTGGTCAGCGTCAAATACAACGGATCGTGGTGCAAAATTTGGAGTTGAATTTTTTGAACCAGAAACCTTTAGTTGTGAGAATTGAAATCCAGCTCCTTGTAGTATTGCAACAACAACGGACAACATATCCTCAGCTGATTGTTTGTCTATGCCAGTAATTTCGACCAATAAGTTCTTGGTTTTTGTTGTGACAGTTGTTAATGCAGCATTAATGATTGGTGGAAATGATATTGTCTGTCCTTTTGCATCAGTAATTATTGGAACCTTGGCGGATTGTCCAAGTATTGATCCATAATCCCTTCCAACTTCTGAATCACGAAGAATTTCTGAGATTGAACTCTCTTTGGTAGAGTTTAACGGAACAAGCCTATGGTCACGAGAAGTTGTTGTGTACTTGAGCGGAAATGATATTCTGTCTAGGTCATGAATCCCAATTGATGATTTTTTTCTCTTCCTACCTAATCCAAAATGTAGGTCCTCCTGCATGTTGATAATCTGCTTAACGGCTTTGTCGTCAAGTGAACCATTTCTTGCAATTATTCCAGTAACAAACGGTCTAATCTTACTAGTTGAACTGTCAACCTTGATTTCATAATTTCCTTGCTTTTTTATGCGCAATCGTAACATTCCTTTGCTTATTCCTAAGATACCTTGTAGTCCTGACGCAATGCCAAAGTCAGTAGAATAGTCCGGTCTGTTTGGGCTGTACTCAACTCTTACAGCGTTGCGTCCCAGTGATTCTATATCAAGACCAAGAAATGGAAGGGTATCAAGTATTTGCTTCTTGTTTGTATTTTTTCCTACAAGTTTCTGAAGTCTGCTAAGACTCAGCTCAACTACTGGCATTTCGTAGCAGTCCTCAACCAACTTAGATTGTTATTGTAAAATTCCCTTACGTCGTCTAATCCAAATTTTAACATTGCAATTCTTTCAATACCACCACCCCAAGCTAGAACTGGTTTTGTAATTCCCAATGGCTTTGTAACTTCCGGTCTAAATATTCCCATTCCAAAGAGTTCAATCCATTTTCCATGCTTTTCATTGTAAACCATAGATTGTAACGAGGGCTCAGTATAAGGAAAGAATGTAGGCCAAAACTTTACTTTAGTAAGACCAATCTTACGATAAAATTCCTTTTGTATTCCCATCAAGTCTCGTAACGTTATGTGCTTTCCTACAACCACACCCTCAACCTGATTGAATTCAGCTAAATGCTTGAAACTCAATTTTTCATTACGGAAAACCCGTCCCAATGAAAATATCCTAGCCTCATCTGGTTTTTTGTCTGCAAGATGTTTTATGGTAACACAAGTAGTGTGTGTTCGCAGGACCATTTTTCTCGCTTCCTGTATGTCCCAATAGTATCTCCAACCTTTTTTGTGTGCATTTGATACATTCTTAATTTGAGTTGGTGTTGCAAGATGATCCTGTGGAGTGAATAATGCATCGAAGTTCCAAAAACTCGATTGGGATAAATTTCCTAGAATTTCTGAAAATCCTAAATGAACAAAAGTTTCTCTGATTTCATTTATGGTATCTTTTAATGGATGAATCCTAGCGGCATGTACATGAGGTACATCCGCCTCAACGTCAATTGCATCACTATCTAATTTTTCAAGATCAATATTTTTACCAGTTTCAGAAAGGGAGACTGTTTTTGTTTTTTTCTCGTGTTGAATGATAAAATCAGGTCTTTCCATCAATGACCTGAGTGATTCTGGAGATGGTTTCTGGGCTTTATCGATAAGCAAGAGCAAATGTTCATCCTGACTCACTGTAGGCTCTTGCTTTAATGAAATCATTGAACCTGTGTCTGTTTTTTCTATGTTAATCCAGTCATTCTTTTTCGCATGTGCGATTGCTGCATTAAAGTCAAGTCCCTGTAAACTGCTTCGAATTTCATCAAATGTTTTGGGACCATTCCTAACAAGATTGACAAGTCTTCGTTCAGGCAAGCCGTGTAGAGAAGCATCCAGACCGTTTTTTCCCAAACTGTAAGTAATATCAATCAATTCACTTACATCTGCAAGTTTTTTCTGACGAAGCCATTCTACTCCACGCCTAATTTGATCCATTGATAATTTGGTTTCCTGAGCCAGTTGTTCCTCAGTTAAATTTGGAGTTGACTGCAGAAGCTTGATAATTTGTTTTTCAATATCATGTAGAACATGGGACAATAGTTCATCGTTTGGAAATCACTTAATTAAATTAGCTGGAACAACTGTTGCAGTTTTTTGATTAGAAAGTAGTTAAAATAATGGAATAAGACTTTTTAACGCTGAATCAAAGTCAAACTTGAATGGCAGATGATTTTGTTGTCACACCTTGGAACGTTGAGGGTGACATTGATTATGATAAACTAATCAAAAGGTTTGGGACACAAAAAATTACTCCGGAACTTTTATCAAAAATTGAGAAGTTTACCAACGAATACAGGTAGGGGTCCCTCAGGTCATACACACATAGGACATCTAGTTCCATGGGTTTTTGCAAAGTGGCTTCAAGACAAGTTTCAAACAAAAATGTATTTTCAACTAACAGATGATGAAAAATTCTGGTCAAAAAAAGACATGACTCTGGAAAAAACATCCGAGTTTGCACTTGAAAATGCACTTGATTTCATAGCATTAGGTTTCAAACCTGAAAATACTAAAATCATTATTGACACAAAGAACATCAAAACATTATATCCAATTGCGGCAGAGTTTGCAAAAAGGATAAACTTTTCAAACACAAAGGCAGTTTTTGGGTTTGAAAATGAGACCAACATTGGAATGATATTTTATACCTCCTTGCAATCTGCTCCATGTTTTATAGAAGACATGCCTGTACTGATTCCATTTGGCGTTGATCAGGATCCACATTTCCGAATTACCAGAGATGTAGCGCCAAAAATTAACAAACCAAAACCAGCACTAATCCATAACATTATGATTCCAGCCCTAGGTGGTCCTAAAGGAAAGATGTCTGCATCCAATGAAAATGAAACAATATACACTACTGACTCTCCTGAAACTGTAAAAAAGAAGATTAACAAATATGCATTTTCTGGTGGTCAGCCGGACATAGAGGAACATAGGAAAAAAGGTGGTAACCCTGACATTGATGTTTCATTCCAATACCTCAGAATCTTCTTTGAACCGGATGATAAAAAACTCCAACAAATTCATGATGATTATAAATCGGGAAAGATGTTAACCGGTGAGCTTAAAGAAATTCTAATTGAAAAAATTAATAAATTTTTGGCAACACACCAACAAAAACGTGAAGATGCAAGAAACCAACTTGATGAATTTCTGTTTAAAGATTGAACCAGATAACAGTTTTCTGCCAAGATAAGTATGAAACACAAAAACTTGCTAGTCTAATTTTTATCAAGGAAGAAAAGGAAACCTATATCACAGAAATTTTGGATGTAATAGAAAATGAGGTAATTTTATCAGTAAAAGACAAATCTGCTCATAGTGTTATTTTTAAGGACAACAACCAAGTATCAATTTTTACAGATTTTATCCAGTCTATATTAGAAAAAAAACAGAAAATAAAAGATGTTATTATTGCAGAAAATACTTTGAAAATTATAAAGGAGTAAATTTACACAAGTGTTTTGTCCATTTCCGAACTTAGAATTTCCTCAACTTTTAGAAAATAAAATCTTGTAGAATCAGGCATTTTTTCCAAGTTGTAATCAACTACTTGCATGAAGTAACGAACTGCTCTTTTTGAAATATTGATGTCAAATTTCAACGGTAAAATTGGATCTGCTTTCACGCTTATTTTATCTGACAGCCAAGGTGGGGCAATCTCTATTGTTTCGTTGATGATTTTCTTGTACCAAAAATCTATGTTTTCTGGGCGTAGACCCTGTTTTTGATAATTAACATCGTTTTCAATTTTGTTTAATATTTTGTCTGTAACACTCATATTGTTAATATGCGAAATTTCCTGTTTTATTCAGATTACTCAAAGATAGGCACGTTGATTGTCAATTCAAATTTCCATTAATATCAATCTCAGAGTTCTTGATTCTGGTGCTTGAGATGGCTTTCCCATTCTTGGCTAATACCATTGGTACCACGACTATTTCCACCGGTGGCAAATTTTTCTCTGCCCTCAATTCGTTAAGATGGACCCCCTTGCTACTAGTCTCCTCGCTTACAATTAGCGCTTTCACGGAACCTTCCATAACCGCTGGTCCAAAGTCATTCTCAAGTTTACTTATCTCATATGAAGAATTTGGGAAGTTTTTCTCGATTACAGATTTTAGTAATGATAGTCTTTTTGAGTAATCACTAACGAGATCTTTTCCCCTTTTTGCGGCTAGTTGATCACTACTAAGACCTATTATTACTTTGGATGATATTGAGAATGATTTGTTTAGTAACGCCATATGACCATTATGAATGACATCAAATGTTCCACCCATAGCAACTAGATCGAATTGTTCCATCATCAAAGTATGTTGGAAGATAGATTATAGTTTTTCATATCTAAACAAAATACTGAATTAAAAGAAGGTGTTTTACTTACCAGTTCTTCTAGCAGTAATTGCAAACCAGTAAACTAATCCTGGAGCTAATCCTACAATAAGTGGTATAAACACAGGCCACATTTGTCCATAATCGGGCATAATAAAAACAGCCCATATTTACTATTTAAATCCATCTAAAATTTTCAGCCCCGTAAGTGATCGTACTCTGTTATTTCTTCTATTTTTTTTAAATAAGAATGGACTGAAGGGGATTTGAACCCCTGACCCCTCGCGTGCAAGGCGAGTATTCTACCAGTCTGAACTATCAGCCCTTCTTTTCAATCATTGTTGTGTTGATTTTAATTGTTGTCTTTAATTGACAAGGATTTTATTTGATTCAGAAGAATTTTTTTTAATGGTTCTATTAGAGTCCAAAATCACACTAAAAACTGGAGATAGTGCGCCTGATTTTTCTCTAAAGGGTATTGATGATCAAATTCATTCCCTTGAGAGTTACGCGCAAAGTAAGGGATTACTAATAATCTTCATGTGTAATCATTGTCCATATGTTAAGGCGAAGATTGATGCGATAAAACAAATTGATGAAAAATTCAATGAAAACATAGCTTTAGTGGGTATAAACAGTAATGACTCGATCGAATACCCAGATGACAGTTTTGAAAGCATGAAAAAGGTAGCTAATGAGAAGGGTATGAAATTTGATTATCTTGTAGATGATAAGCAGGATGTAGCAAAGAGATATGGTGCGGTTTGCACCCCAGATCCATTCCTTTTTGATGAGAATAGAAAGTTAATTTTTCATGGCAGAATTGATAATGCCATGAATCCAGATGCTACCGCAACTGAAAATATAATGCAGGATAATTTGGAAAAATTCCTTGCAGGAGAAAAAATAGAAAAGGATTTTGACCCTTCTATTGGTTGTTCAATAAAATGGAAGTAACAGCAAATTTAAATGACTATCTCAAAGAAAATTTTTCAGGGCTCGTAGCTCAGCTTGGCTGGAGCGTTCGACTGATAATCGAAAGGTCATGAGTTCGAATCTCATCGGGCCCATATTTCTTTATCATACTCTCAGCTGTTGATGAAAACACCACAATTAACATCATCCCTGTTCCTGACTTCCAAACTTTAGTTAGAAGCTTCTGCAAATCAAGATCAAATAAAACGTCAATAGATGAGGACATATCACCTAGGGAATAAACATACCAGCCGTCTGCATGGAAAGAAGCTGATGCAGCTTCTGAAAATAGAGTACTTTGATAATCAGCAGATATCAAAACTACGTGTTTTTTTATGTCAACATCGAAATTTTCAATATTGATTATTTGTATAGAGTTTGAGATGATTTTCTCAAGAAAATTTAGTTCAGATTTACCAATCTTACCCTGATCAAATATGCCATACAGGGACTCGATTGCAGGAACAATAACCTCCGTTATGATCTTGAATGGTTGTGTTGTAGAGTGAAAGCAGTTTCTGACAAGATTATACACTTGTTGTTCCTTTCGTGCTGTAAGATATTCAAGGTATTTGGTTTTTACCTTGAAAAAATCTTCGGGAAAATCAAATTTCTCAGTGCCATCTTCAATAAACCAGAGGTTAACATTACCAATATTTTTCTGTCTGATCAGACCTTCAGCGGCAAAAATGTTAAGGTACTTGGTTGTTGTAATACGATTGATCTCCAATCGTTCAGATATTTGAAGCCCAGAAAGCCCAGTCTTAGAATTGCTCAACAAGTCAACTAGTTTCTCTTTTAGTTCTTCAGTTTGATATCCTCTAGCCATGATGGTAAACTGCATTTATCTTGTATAAAGGCTGATTCTCAATTATCAAAAAAATACTAACAAAAAACGTTATATAGTTTGGTACCTTAATTTACGGTATAGGTAAGTAATATGCCAAAACCAGGATTCAAATCGATAACAATTTCAGAATCTGTTTATGATAAATTCAACCAGGTATATCTAAAAAACAAAGACGAACTGGTTATGAAAGGTGTGAATAGTTTTGCCGGATATGTTACATATCAGCTCGAACAAATGATGCAAAAAGATAAGACATTTGCTCGATTCGCACCAAAATTAGAAAAGATTTCAGTAGATGAAGAAAGAGTTATTCTAAAAGACAATATAAAAAATCGTATTGCTGAAGTTGTATTTCAGCATGGGGAATTATACTGCCTCTTATGTGAAGAAAAGGACTGTGTCCATGTTGGATATCTTTTTGCACTTCCTGATGTTTACGAAATTTTAAACTCTAAGGGAATTAAACAACCAAAATAAAAAACGATGCAGGAGGTGAGATTCGAACTCACGAACTCCTGAGAGACGGGATCACCCATTTTTATGATCTTAAGTCCCGCGTGTCCAAAAGCATTATTGCTTTCTTTGGCCAGGCTTGACTACTCCTGCAACAGCTAGCTAAGACTCCAGCGAAATTTAACAGTTTTTAGTTCGGAAATTCTTTGTCAAGAATTATAAGTATTTTTTATAGCAAATCGGTATGCTCCGATAGCTCAGCCTGGTAGAGCGTTACATTGGTAATGTAAAGGTCGTGGGTTCAGATCCCGCTCGGAGCTTTAGTAATTCTTAATCAGAAACTCATAATGACCTGTTCTCTTTTTAGAGTCTGAATTTATTGCCCTATTTACTCGAATTTCTTTAATGTTCCATTTTGATGATGAAAATGAATTTTCAACTATTTGAGATTTGGAATTAGAAAGTAATACTTTGCAGCCCATAGAATCTAGTTTTTCAGCAAGATTTGCTAATCTTTGAAGATCATCATCTGTAAATGACTTGTTTGTATAACTTGTAAAATTTGCAGTGTTGCTTACTGGCTGGTAAGGAGGATCAAAATATACAAAATCGCCTTTTTTAATATCATGTAAAACTGCCTCAAAATCCCTGCAGAAAAATTCTATATTTGAAGATTGTAAGGTTTGGCTAACCGCTAGTAAATTATCTTTATTGACAATATTTGGATTTGTGTATCTGCCTAATGGAACGTTAAATTTACCCTTACTGTTTACGCGGTAAAGTCCATTAAAGCATGTTTTGTTCAGAAAGATTAGTTTTGAAACTTTCTCAATTTGTGAGACAGGCTCTGACTCTCTAACTTTATAATAATATTGGCTTGAGTTTTTCTGGTATTTTTTCGAGTGATTTTCTAACGATTCTATTAATTCACCAACTTTGTCCCTGATTGCTACATATGTCAAAATTAAATCAGAATTAAGATCAGAAACATGACATTTCATATTTGGGTGCTTAGAAAGCAGATTAAACATTACAGCCCCGCCTCCGAGAAATGGCTCAAAATAGGTGTCAAATTTTTTTGGAAAATTCTTTTCCAATTCTGGCAAAAGTTGTCTTTTGCCTCCAGCCCACTTTACAAATGGTCTTGGCTCCTGTGCATAAATCTGGTGAGTTTGTCGGTACAGGTTTCATAATTTCAAAGAATTGTTTTCTGACTCGAAGTCACTAAAAGATCACAAAAAGTAGGGAATTTGTTGATCTATGGGAAATAGGTTAAATAGAAACTTTGTAATTCGCAAAAAACCTACAATTTGGGCAGTAAATTAAAAGGAATTTGGGATTAGATTACTTTCCAGGGTCTTGTAGCAAATGTAACAACATATGCTGCACCAATCATTACACTCTGGTACGCAAGCATGCCCCATGCAATTGGTTTCAAGATAGGTTCTCCATCAACTACAACTGTTGTTCCAGGTCCAAGTCCTGGTCCTACATTAGCTACATTGAGTTGAGTGTGAACGTGATAAACACCTGGCTCAAGTGCTTTTGCTGTTACTGAATATGGGGTTACAGCGTTTCCCTCTATTTCAAATACAACTCCTGGTGGGTCTCTAGCCATAATCTCCCATCTGTTACCGGAGTTTGTTGATTCTGAGAATAGAGAAATCCATCCTCGATTATCTCTTTCTACAAGACTTACCAATTTACCAGAAAGTACCAAGATTTCACCGGTGGATAGTGATTGTCTACTGATGGTTTCATCAGTGATTTGTATGAAACGGCTCTGTAATTGTGCCTGAACACCGTGTGCCTCAGCAGTTTGAATCAGTGATGTTACCTGTGGAGCAATCATACCAAATGCAAACATTACACCGACTGCAATTACTAGTGTTGTTTTCTTTTTCATTTTTCTAGTCCCACTTTGACCAGGCGGCCATCCATCTGTATGTCCATGTATTCAACTTACAACCCAATGCCGCAAATGTCACCGACAGTACAGATCCAGCTCCCGCTCCCAGTGCTACCGGGCTATTGTAGAACTTACCGACTTGCGGTTCTATAGGCGTCATATATGGTGGTAATGTTGGTCTTGGGTACTTGAACGCAGTTTCTAGCGGATCGGCGATCAGCATCAGCTGTACCATATTGAACAGCGGCATTGACATACCGACCAAAACTCCTCCAAAGAATATCAGCGAGTGCTTATTCTTCTTCGTAGCCCAATATGCCAAATCCAACAACATACATGATGGAATCCACATTGGATGAACGATAAAATCTGCGGGATAGCCAAGTGCATACCATGCCACTTTGGCAACCCAAGTATAGACTTGCATAATTAAACCATAATACGCGCCTGTTCCAGGTACGCCTGTAAATGTGATATAATATACCGCTCCGACGACCGTCATGAGAGTGTTAGCAATGGAGAAAACTACAAAGGAAGTCCATGCCCAGTCTGTATAGAAGATATAGTCTCCAGAGTTGATAGTTAACAGAGTAGAATTAACTGCAACTACAACTATGAATAGATAATGCGTACATCGTCTAAGCCAGACCATTAAACAAATAGCACCAGCGAGGGTATATAAAATTTTATGAAATTTCGAAGATCGGTATCAAGAATGAACCTGAAAATATTATCAATTACTTGATAAAAAGAGGAAAAATGAGAAAATTTCTGTATTAATGGATGTATAGTGCTACATACAACATTACTGCTGTTGTTCCTGCTAAGGCTGCAGCAATTTGACCGTTACTTCTCTTAGTTGTTCCTTCTTCAACAACCTTAACACAAAAGATGTAACCAATAGCCTCAACTACCGTCAAAGTAATCATTGCGTAGTGACCACTTGCTGATGCATATGCCCATGGATAATAGATGTAACCTACCATGGTTCCAAACATTGTAGCAAAAAATGCACCTAGATAAGAGAGTGTTATAATGCCAACCATGTTTTCGACGCGTCTGCCAATCATCTGTTCAACATCAGATCTGCTAGCACCGCCGCCTCCGCCACTGCCAAATCCTTTTGGAAGAGTCATGCACGAATATGAGAGTGAATGTTTAAAAATCTTTCCTAATATTCGCTAAATGATATCGATCAGACCTTCCCTGAGATAGTTTTCACTATAGAAACGACTTTAACCGAATTGTGTATTTTTTATTCATGCGCTGGCCAGGTGTTGGTGACCCAAAGAAGAGAAGAAAAACTATCAGATTTCTCATAATTTTACTCATAGTAGGGGTAATAGTTGGTGTTTCTAGTAGCGTTATTCAGGGCTTTGTTGGTCAGGGTGATCCACTAAAAGTTTGCATTAACAACAGAGATACACCATACAGAATATCAGCCACTTTGGAATTGTATGTAGATGGAAACAAAGCTACCATTCCTGCGAATATCGGATTTGGTGAGAAGGAAAGTGATGATTTGTTGAAATCTGATTGCCAAAGGAGTTTGTATACACTGACTGCTGATGGCACTATTTATGCAGAATGGGAAGAGGAATACCCATTTGAGATTGGTCACTTTTTCTGGATTTGGACCAACTATCATGAGGGTGGATTTCCTAAGAAAGACATGCTTGATGAAAAATCACGAATTTTAGTCAACGGAGTAGAATCTCCTTTCTATGTAAATGCCCTATTGGTTGAGGGACACCACTACAAAGCCGAGTTTACTACAAAGGAATATGACGAATCAAAAGATGCTGACTTTTTACCGCCTGACTTGTAGGTTTTCCTAGAACAAGTTTTACACCTATTTTATACACTAAATGGATAAAGCAGATGAATTTGTTATCATGTATCTAGAATCATAAAATAATGAAAATTGGTAATTTTACCAGTATTTTCCATTGTCTGGAATAAGACCTATTCCTTCATTTTCAAAGTGTCTGTCCAGCTCATCAACCCATCTCTCACGGTTGTCCTTATATGACCATCCATGAACTCGAATCCAGTATCCAATAACTCCAAGAAGGAATATTGAGAACATCATTGTGCCAAAGATGTACAGCATGACGTCATAAAATAATGGGTCATAGTTCGGTCCTATTTGCCCTGTTACACTAGATAAAATGTTCAGTAGTGCTCCAAAGATAGGAATCATCAAATGATCCTCTGGATAGAATGCATATATACATTTCTGTTATTATCAGCGCGGCGTATTTGAGAAAGATCTAGAAAAATATGAGAATTTTATTAAAATATCAAAAATGAGAGAAAAAGGTCTTAGCCTCGTCCGTATGCAGCATATCTGCCGGCTCTTCCTCTTACAAAGAAAGCGGTAGCAATTCCTCCGAATATCGCACCTGCAATTACAGAAGCACCTAATACACCACTGGCATCAAGGTAAGGAGTTCCTGAACCTGTTGCTGGGTTATCTGCAGCTTTCTGAACTTTTCTTTCTGCAAGTTCTAGCTGCTCTTCAAGTGTTATTCCACCTGCTTGCCCTAATCCAGAATATGCCAAAGCTACTGGAACCATTGCGATTGAACCGATGGCAAATACAGCCATAAAACCTACAAGTAGTGTTGTGGAATTTTTCATTTTATCCTGATGAAAAAATGAACCCGTTATTATTTAACTTTTTTCTCAGTTCCACGTTGAGAATAGAAGGGATCTACTATGAAGTAACGTTTATGTGAGTTTTTAGGTTGTCCAGACCATGGGCAGGCTCCACACACACAATCATGGCAAGGCACACTCTACAAGACCAAATCAGGTTAAGGTTCCTTCATGGATTAAACAGGATCCAAAAGAAGTTGAAGAAGTAATCATCAAATATGCAAAAGAGGGTCTAACAACCAGCCAAATCGGTATAAAACTAAGGGACCAATACTCAATTCCACTTGTAAAACCTATCATAAAAAAGACAATTTCTCAGGTTTTAGAAGAAAATAATCTAAGTCCTGAAATTCCCGAAGATTTGAACAATATTGTTAACAAGGCTGTAGGCTTGCAAAAGCATCTTAAATCAAACAGAGGTGACAGAAGGAATGTACGTTCTCTTGAATTAATTGAAGCAAAGGTTCACCGCCTTTCAGTTTTCTACAAAAAAAATGGCAAAATTCCTAAAAATTGGAAATATAAATCTGTGATAGCACAACTAGAATAATGATAAAGGCTCTTTCAGATTCGCTAGACACCCCTTTTATAACAACTATAGGAAATGCTCAATTTTTAGATGTTTTTTGTATTTTTGAGTATTAGAAAAATAAACAGTTTTTCCGTTTTTTAAGCATAGATAGCAGGGAGTTGCTCTTTCGTGATGATGCGGTGCGCCCTTTATGCAAAGATAACAATCTGTTTCTTGCGATTCTTTGGAAGTCATGTGGATCTGGGATCAACATCGTTTTAGATAAGTCTGATCGCCAATCCCTTGGAGGTGATAACTCTGCTGGAGCGCAAATAACTAAAGACAAATTGGATGGTTTTCTGAATTATTTAGAAGGAAATGTCGCTAATATCCAAGGTTCAAGTAACACTGAATAATATTTCAAAAAAGAAGGCTACCACAATCATCAAGGCATTAGAACCTGACAATGTTAATTTCCCAAAAGGTCTATCGCTTGAAATAGATAATATTGATAACAAACTTGTTTTTAATTTTTATTGTAGTGGAGATACAAAAAAATTGGTTGCAACAGTTGATGAAATTTTAGAGCATGTAAAACTAGCATTAGAGGTAATTGAATAATGCTTGATATGAAAATTGTCCGTCAGAATCCTGAAAAGATTCGAAAAATGCTGAAAGATAGAACTGTGGAATTTGACCTTGACTCATTACTAGATCTTGATGAAAAACGCAGGAAGTTAATAATTAGCACTGATGATCTTAGAAAGAAAAAAAATGAAATGTCTTTAAAAATCTCAGATGCAAAAAAGGCAAACAAAGATGTGAACTCACAGATTCAAGATATGCAGTCAACTAGTCAAGAACTCACAAGGCTGGAAAAAGATCAGGATAAAACTGAAGCTGATTATCAAAAACTTGCTTTTTCTATACCAAACTTACTTCATGAATCAGTTCCAATAGGACCAGATGATTCAGCAAATCAAGAAATTTACAAATGGGGAGAAATTCCTAAATTTGATTTCCAGATCAAGGGACACGAAGATTTGGCAGAAAATTTGGGAATTCTTGATCTTGAAAGAGCGGCTAAAACTGCTGGTGCAAGATTTTACTATTTGAAAGGAGATTTGGTAAAACTTGGCTTTGCAATCACCAAGTTTGCATTAGATTTTTTGTCTGGAATACCAGGTTGGAACTTAATTCAGCCACCCTATATGATTAACAAAAAATCCATGGAGGGAGCTATAATTACAGATGATTTTGAAGAGGCAATTTACAAGATTGAAGAGGAAGATCTATTCCTAATTGGAACATCTGAACATGCTATTGCATCAATGTATAAAAATGAGATACTGGATGGAAAGAACCTCCCGGATAGATATGGCTCAATAAGTCCATGTTTTCGAAAAGAGGCAGGTGCACATGGAAAAGATCAAAAAGGAATTTTTAGAGTTCACCAGTTTGAGAAGGTTGAACAATTTGCTTTTTCAAAACCTGAAGATTCATGGAAACTTCAACTGGATATGCTTGAAAATACAAAAGAATTTTATCAAAAACTTGGGATTCCGTATAGAGTTGTTCTTTTATCAAGTGGTGATATGGGAAAAGTTTCTGCAAAGACATTTGATATAGAAGCATGGATGGCGGGACAAAACACATACCGAGAAATAGGATCAATTTCAAATTGCCTTGACTATCAAGCTAGAAGGCTAAAGATCAGATTTAGGGATAAAACAAACGAAGAGACACAATTTGTTCATACATTGAATGGAACCCTGATCGCTATAGAAAGAACAATGGTAGCTATAATAGAGAATAATCAAATGGAAGATGGTCATATCGAAATTCCGAATGTTTTGCAAAAATATATGAACAATAAAAAAATAATCTGACTCCAGTACAACTTATATTTTGGAATCAGAGGTCGATAATAATTGGTTGTAAGAAAAACACGAAAGATTAAGGACAAATGGAAAGAGAAAAAATGGGTTTCAGTATCAGCGCCTGATTCATTTAACAATGTTCACATAGCGGACATACCTATTACAGATGAAGAGAAAGCTAAAGGTAGAGTTATTGAAGTAACATTATTTGATATTTTGAAAGGAGATCCTTCCCAATATCAATACAAGCTCTATTTTCAAATCGACAAAGTAGTTGGTGAAAAAGCTACTACAATTTTTAAGAGATATGAATATGCCAAGGAATTTCTACGAAGCTTAGTAAGACGTGGTTCTTCTAAAATTAATTTCATTATAGATACAAAGACAAAAGACGGATATGTTTTCAGAATCAAGGTTATAGCTTTAAGTCATAGAGAACTCAATTCATCACGCCAACACGCATTAAGATTGATCGCAAGAGAAATAATAGAAAAAAGTGTTCCAAATATGACTATTGACGAGTTTGTACAAGCATCATGTTATAATAAAATTAATTCAGACATAATGGCTGCTACAAAAAAAATTATACATCTTAGACATGTAGGCCTGGAAAAAGTAAAATTGGTTAGGTCAGCTGAAGCAGAGATCACACTTCTTAAAGCATGAGAAGAACAAAATCTCTATTTTCATAAAATGGTAACAAAAATTAATTTAAAAATAGAGATTATAGTACATGCAACTGAAGATTATCAGAAAATATATGACTCCCTTTGTGATGTGTTTGAACTAGAATCAAGTGAAATAACAAAGAAAGAATTTTTGGGTCATTTTGGAAATCCTATTCTGATGTTACATATTCAGATGAAAAATAAGAGAGCTGAGAAATTGATCAAAAAACTAATTTCGACTATTTCAGAGAATAATGCCAAAGACCTATTGGCAGATATTAATGAAAGAATTTCTGACTCAACATTATATCTACGGTTTTCCAAACAAAATTTTGTAAAAAAGACTCTCACATTTCAAGAAAAGGACCCAGTTAGAATCATGATTTTCACGCCAGTATACATAAAAAAGAATATTGTAAAAACCTACAGGGAACTATTAGAATCTAATTGCAATTTTTAATATAATTTTATAATCATTCATAATTATCGTTTCAAGGGAATGAGGAAATAAAAGCCGCTCCAGTCTGAGTGCCAAACGCTGATGACGCCGCGACGAACCGACCCGTATACAGGATTGTTTTAAATACAGTTTTGCATTGTTGACAATTATGAGTACTGATTGTGATGTAATTGTAGCGGGCGGAGGCCTAACCGGAACAGTTGCAGCCCAAGCAATCTCACATTATTCTAATCAAAATTTATCCATTCTTTCAATTGACAGAAACCCCGAGATGTTCCCTGGACGAAAATCAAATCCTGGTTGGACATGTGGTGATGCTTGTTCAAAGGAGGCAGTAGATTTCATGACAGAAAGGATAAAAATTCCCTGGACGTCCCCAGAAATTGAGCACAATGTAAAGGGAGTTATGGCATTCTCACCAGATAAAGAAACTGCAATTCCGTTTGATGGTGATGGCTATATGCTAAATCGCCAAAAACTGCCTGAAATTCAAAATGCAAGAACAAAAAAGATGGGAGTTAACTTTGATTTTGAAATTAATCTTACAGGTCTAATCTATGATGGACAGCGGGTGATAGGAGTTCAAGGTGTCAATAATAAAACAAAACAACCATACAAAAAAACGGCAAAGGTCGTAGTGGATGCAACTGGAGTTACTTCAATGCTTAGAAATCAGCTACAGAATTCCACTAAAATTGAAAGGAAAATAGACAGACGCGATCTGGAATCAACAGGAAGGCACATTATGTATTTTGACAATGGTGAAAAAGATCTAACAGAATTTGATCCAGACTATTGTATTATTCACCTAGACCAAGATATTGCACCTGGGGGATATGGCTGGGTCTTTCCAAAAGCAGACAACAAAGTAAACATTGGACTCGGTGTTGAAAAATCAATTTTGGACCAGAGAAATAAAAGACTTGGAAAAAATGATAACGTTGCATCGTTGATGGAAGAGTATCTTCAAAGAAATAGGATGTAACAGAAAAAGGATTATGGCAATACAATCTTGACTTTATTGAAGAATATGGCTACAAAACTGCTGGACTGGAGCTTTTCAGAAGACTGGTTCAGACATTAACTAATGAACAGATTAGCTATGGAATGAAACACTTTTTGGGAAATGTTGACGTTGAAGCTATTAGCAAAGGTGAACATCCAGATTTTTCAGGACTTACCAAACTAGGAATGATCATACGTGGTGCTATGAACAAGACAGTTGCTAACGGACTAAAATACACATCAGACCAAAACAAATGGTTGGTCGAGCATTATAGAAATTATCCCAAGGAACCTAGTGGATTTGAAGAATGGAAAAAATCTCTTCTTAAAACCCTTGATGAGTCGTTTGCAAAAATAGCCACGTTTTCAAAGAATTAGTCTTAAATAAAGTACCAATGCCAAAGATGTTACTTTGTCAGACCAAAGTGAACAATCAGTTGAAAATGAAAAGCCTGAAGAACAAAGCCACGAATCCATTTACCTTGATTGGAATAATGCATTTGAAATTATTGATAGCGCGTTTGAAAAAGGATTGTTTGTAATAATAATTGGGCCAAAAGGCACTGGTAAAACTACACTAGTACGAGAATACGCAATTCGAAAATCAAAAAACTTGCAATCAATTAACTTTAGTCTTAGAACAAGGGAAAGCCATCTTGTAGGCACTAAGAGTTTGACTGATGGAAATATTGGTTTTGATGAAGGAATTTTGGTAAAATCAATGAAAGAGGGCAATATTTTGTATCTTGATGAGATTAACGCGGCAGAGGCTGACGTATTATTAAGATTGGATGAGGCACTTGACGATCGCAGACAGCTCATTCTCAAAGAATCTAGTGGTGAAATTGTCAAGGCGAAAGATTCATGGTTTGTTGTTTCTACAATTAATCCTCTCACACATGTTGGAACAAAAGAGCTTCCGCCTCAGATTCTTAGCAGATTTCCGGTTAGAGTCAGATTAGATTATCCTCCTGAGGATATTGAATATCAGATAATCAAGCGACATGTAAAAAATCCAAATGAGGCTGATGTGTTACAGGGAATCAAACTTGCAAATGTATTACGCCAGGCATCAGCTGTGGAAGAATTGTATTATTCTCCATCAATCAGGGAAACTATTGCATTTGCAAAATTAATCGAGGGTGGTGTTTCAGCAAAGCAGGCTGCTAAGACTGTTTTTGGAAACGTATATTCTCAATGGGGAAACGTGGAATTTCAAAAAGTTAACGACATTATAACCTCAATGTTTGGTAGCTGATGCAATCTCTTCAACTAAGAAATGATACGTTAATAGAAATTGCTACATTTCTTGTAAGGCGCTGGTCGGAAAAAGAAAATGTAGTTGTAAAATTTTCAGAAAAAAAACAGAATGAAACTAGACTAAAAGAAAAAACTGTGCTATTGACACCAAATGATCAATATCATGGAGATGGTTTTCAAAAATATAGGCAGTTTAGGGCTTCAATTTGGTATGAGGCTATGCGATTAAAATATTGTAAAAAGATCCTTAGTAATGATCATGCGTACGGCTTTATTTTAAACTCAATTGAGACTAGGAGAATTGAACTTATGGGAATTAAAGTTTGGAAAGGGATGAATGAGGAACTAATATTCAATTATACAAATATGTGGTTGTCTAGAGCCAATCTCAACTCTATTTATGGAAAAGCTAGAACAATAGAAGCATTTTACCAATTATTCTTATTTGGAGAAATTAAGGGTGAAACACAACCAACCCATTTTAACAAAATTGTAAAGGCTGTAGAATATGCAAAACATATTCTCAATGAAGCAATGGAAAATGATCACGATACAGAGTGGATTGAAAAAAAAATTCCATATATTTTAAAAATTTTAGGTGTAGACCCTTTGATCTCCATTCCGTTATCAGTTCCGTTAAGAGGTCCAGGAATTGTAATAACACCTAAAGATTTTGTTAAGGCTATTAAAAAAATTACAAAATCAAGAGAAGATGATTTTGGAGAAGTTGAATCAAAAAATGTTCTAGAAGGAAAAACTGTTTCTGAGGAATTCAAAGTAATAAAAACAGAAAATAAGAAAAACGAGACAAAAGGTTTGAGTACTGAATCCATAGGTATACTGATGCCAGATTCAACAGACATTGATGAAACTAAGATTTATGATCAAGATTTAATTAACAATCTGAAATCCAAGTTTAAAGAATGGAAAACTGGATGGAAAGAGCAGCATGTTTTTTCTGGTGATGAATTTGACGATGAAGTCTATGTTGAAGGGTACGAGCAACCATTTATTACGGATTTTAAGAAATCTATTAAATCACGTATTGTAATTTTGCTTGATCACTCATCAAGTATTGCTGATCAACAATTGGATTACAAAAAAGCTACATTAGCTTTGTGTGAAGTTTTGGCTTTTCTAAAGATCAAGTTTTCGGTATATGCGTTTAACACCACAGAAAGACAGGTGATATGTTGGCTTATCAAACCAGAAGATCTTAAATGGAACAATTCATGTGCAAAACGACTTGCACAAATTCCTGCTAATGGAGGAACACCACTAGCTGAAGTTTATGACAAAATGTATCCTATTTTACATTCTAAAAAACCAAATATCTTTTTGACACTTTCTGACGGAGAACCATCTGATGCATTTGCAGCTCGCTCTATGGTAAAATCATTCAAATCTATTGGTATTAGGATGGTAGCAATTGGTGTTGGTCGGGATACACGTAATGCCACAATAATTGCAACCAATTTGAAATATCTGGGATTTGAGCGGACGTTAGGAGTTTCTAGACTTAGAGATATTCCTAATAAAGTGTTAAACGTACTAAGCGATAGATAACTTGGAATTCATAAACATATCAGAGCCAGAAATTAGAAAACCACTAGTCATAGCTGCGATGCAGGATATGGGAAATGTTGGTAGTATAGTTGTTAATTTTATCAACAAAAATCTTGGTACTGCACCATTCCGACATGTAAAATCTACTAGACCACCATATGTTTACGATAGAGGTGGATTTATTGAGATACCAGAAGAAAAATGGGAATACAGATTTGGTAATGACATTATAATATTTGGTGGAGGCTCAGGACAACCCCAACAAAATGATGAGTTGAATGAATTATGTCAAGATGTAATTGATATAGCAAAAAAATATGATGCTAAATTCATCTATACAGTTGGTGGATTTCATACAAGCAGACAATTTGGAAAACACCCAACCACATATGTAACAACTACATCAAAAAATCTGTTAGATCAAGTACAGAAACTTGGTATAGAAACAACACCACAAGAATCTGTTATTACAGGATTTAATGGTCTTATACTTGGATATGCAAAACTCAATGGAATTAATGGAATGGGGCTTTACGGAGAGCTTTTGGAACCAAATATTCCACAATATAGAGCAGCAAAAACCATTATTCAAACCCTAGAAAAATTAACATATCAAAAATTAGGTGATTTGAGTGAATTGGATGCCAAGGCTGATGCAGTTGACAATCAACTAAGTGGTGATATGAAAGATGAATACTAAAATAAAAAAGAAGACAATCTCTAAAAAGAAATCTGAATCATCTAAAAGAAAGGAAAAAGAAATCAAAACTGAGATTTTTGAAGAAGAATATAGATACCAATGGAAAAATCGTCACTAGTCTAAGTGCCGCCTCTTACTTTTGGCAAATTCCAGTTGTACTTCATCGCAACCATTCTTAAACCGGTAGTGACCACTATACCCAAAATACTTGCAGCGTAAAGCTGGTCACTAAACATCAAAACAAAATAAAATA
>LUMK01000040.1_pt1 | contig 23312 bp, 19 predicted proteins | sample 729981 | NCBI WGS metagenome assembly LUMK01 (sample SAMN03860265, study PRJNA289734) | marine metagenome | biome: seawater column; feature: ocean; material: water; isolation source: Red Sea water column Station 22 - depth 200m | place: Saudi Arabia: Red Sea | collected 2011-10-15 | depth 200 m
CTTATGTTGTGAGTTGTCTCGGTGAATAATAAGAGCCAAAGCGTCAACAGGTTCACTGTTTATCAAAATATCTAGACGAATTAGATCTGCAGCTTGATATCGTTCAAAGTGATAGTCCATCGACGCAAACCCACGTGAGACAGATTTTAATTTATCAAAAAAATCTAGCACAACCTCATTTAAGGGTAGCTCGTAGACAATAGAAACCTGACGTCCCATGTAATGAATCCCTTTCTGAACACCTCTCTTTTCAGTGCAAAGATTTATTACCGGTCCAACGTATTCATTGGTAACTAAAATATTGGCAGTGATAATGGGTTCTCTGAACTCTGATATTTCTTGAGTTGATGGTAATTTGGAAGGACTATCAATTCTATGTATATTGCCCTTTGTATCTAATATTTCATAAATCACAGTTGGTGCAGTGGTTATAAGATCTAAATCATATTCACGTTCTAGGCGCTCCTGGACTATCTCCATATGAAGTAGTCCTAGAAATCCTATTCTAAATCCAAATCCAAGTGCATCCGAGTTTTCAGGCTCATATTGAAGTGCGGCATCATTTAAGCGCAGCTTTGCAAGTGCATCTCTGAATTTTTCATAGTCTTCACCTGAGGTCGGAAATAGTCCTGCAAAAACTCTTGGCTGTATTGGTTTAAAGCCTTCAATGGGACTATCCACCGGATTTTTACTACCCGTGATAGTGTCTCCAACCGGAGCACCATCGATGTTCTTGATACTAGCAATCAGGTAACCAACCTCTCCTGCTTTTAGACTCTCAGTTTTGGTTCTTTTGGGAGTAAAGATACCTACCTCATCTACTGAATGCTCTTCACCATTTGAAAATATTTTAATTTTTGTTTTGGCTTTTATTTCACCGTCAATGACTCTAATGAGTGAAACTACTCCTAAATAATTATCAAACCAAGAATCAATAATTAGAGCTTTAATTGAGGCTTTTGAATCACCTTGTGGTGCAGGAATTTTATCTACAATCTGTTCGAGTATGTCTTCAATTCCTTCACCAGACTTAGCACTTGTATGAACAGCATCATGAGCTTCAACACCTACAACATCTTCTATCTCATCAACAACTCTTTCGGGTTCAGCTGCAGGTAAATCGATTTTATTTAAAACAGCAACTACTTCAAGACCTTGTTCCATCGCCGTATAACAATTTGCAACAGTTTGTGCTTCAACGCCTTGAGATGCATCGACTATTAAAAGTGCTCCTTCGCAAGCTGAAAGAGAACGTGAAACTTCATAGGAAAAATCTACATGGCCCGGTGTGTCGATAAAGTTTAGTAGGTAAGCCTTGCCATTCCTTGAGTTATATTCTAAGGAAACACTTTGAGACTTAATTGTGATACCACGCTCTTTCTCTAGATCCATTGAGTCGAGAACTTGTGAAGACATTTCACGTTCGCTAAGGCCTCCGCAGTGTTGAATAAAGCGGTCAGCAATTGTTGACTTGCCATGGTCTATATGAGCAATGATAGAAAAATTTCGGATGTTTTGCATATCAATGATAAAATGAATGCCTTTCAAATTTTAACGAGGAGATTATATCGTATATGAATAAAGTGAACCCGATTACCTGTGTCGCTACAAACAATCAACAAGTTGAAATTCCGGACAACCATGGCAGGAACATTGTTCTCTACTTTTATCCTAAAGATGACACTCCAGGATGCACTATTGAAGGCAATGATTTTTCAGCGCTTAATGAATCTTTTGCCGACCAAAATACTGTAATTTACGGCGTTTCTAGAGACAGTATCGCTTCTCATGAAAAATTTAAGCAAAAATTTAACTATACAATTGATTTAATCTCGGATGAAGATGAATCACTATGTAATCAGTTTGATGTTATCAAATTAAAAAAGCTTTACGGTAAAGAATACATGGGTATTGTTAGATCGACTTTTGTCATTGATCCTAATGGCGAAATCCTTAAACAATGGGATAAAGTTAAAGTGGATGGTCATGCTGAAGAGGTACTTGAATTCATCAGAGGTCTATGAATACCAATATTGACCATGAAGAGGTCGAAAAATTTTCTGCTTTAGCCGCCCGTTGGTGGGATGCTAGCTCAGAATTCAAACCGCTACATGATATAAATCCGCTCCGCTTAAACTACATTAAAGAGCAATGTGGTGGTTCACTAAAAGGTAAACGTATTCTAGATATAGGTTGTGGTGGTGGCATCTTGAGTGAATCGTTGGCAGCTGAAGGTGCAATTGTAGTCGGTATCGATCTTTCCGAAGCGGGACTTGAGGTAGCTAAACTTCACTTATTGGAATCTAAATTTGATATTGATTATCAACTCATTCCTGCAGAAGAGTTGGCTGAATCTGAGCCTGAATCTTTTGATATTATTACCTGTTTAGAAATGTTAGAGCATGTCCCCGACCCTTCTTCAATTGTCAGAGCTTGTGCAAAACTAGTTAAAACCAAAGGTCGAGTATTTTTCTCGACTATTAACCGAAATCCAAAGTCCTACTTCTTTGCAATTGTTGGTGCAGAGTATGTCCTTAATCTTTTACCTAAAGGGACTCATTATTATGAAAAATTTATTCGCCCAAGTGAGATAGATAGTTGGACAAGAAGATGTGGTTTGTCAGTTGCTTCAATGATTGGTATGACTTATAACCCAATCACTAAGAAATACAAACTTGAAGATGATGTCAGTGTGAACTATATTGTTCACTACAAAAAGAAATAAAATCAAGTCCTTAATTTTTATCTATTAGAGCTTAATAGCAGCCTCACACATCAAACGAAATTTTAGTTTTTGCTCTAACTACAAAACATTCTTTACAGAAACTTCAATCGCATGAAGCATTGAACGTGAAAACGAACGCATTGTTAATAGAACGTATGAGTCATCTCCATCTCTGAAAATGATGGTTCCAATATGCTCCATCACTGTTCTGGAAACACTACCCAATGTAAAAACATTGGGATCCAAGTCAATTGGGCAAATACGTTCAAGCACATCGCGACTTCTTTCACCACTGACACGTATCATCCCCCAGGTATCAGACTGATCGGTAAAGTATGCCGGTGCGTTAAATCTCTCAGCAAGATTTGCCTCAGCATCATCACCTTCGTAAGAAAAATAAGCCAACACTTGATTTTTTTGCAGGCGCCAAAGTGTCAACGATGCATCCGTAGATCTGGTTGACTGACCCATCGCTGGTATAGATAAGCCACAAGACTCAGCTATTGCAGATTCGATATCTTCAGCTCGATCTTTTGGGAGAGCGACCATCACTAGAGACTGATCAGTTACCTCAGCAACAGTCACCCCATCGAACTCATGTTCTGCACCACCTAAGGGTGACTCTTTTATTAATTCATAATCAGACACGTAAACGCTCCCCTTCTGGATCGAAAAAGTGTGGGCTACAAATTTCAACTTCTACATCGTTACCTCTAACTAAGTCGACTGCACGAACATTCTCACCTTTACGGCTGTGTCCACTCTTAATAAATCCTATGCCAATGTAATGACCTAATATTGGTGAGTAAATACAAGACGATATCCAGCCCTGATCGTTTTCAGTGGTTGCCTTATCGCGTAAACCAAGCAGTTGAGAACAGCCAACCATCTGCATACGGTCATCACGCTGTAACTCTTCTCGCAAACCAAGTGTATAACCAATAAAGTCCTTCTTTCCAGAAATCATTCCACCCATACCTAGGTCATAGGCGCTAGTCTGTCCATTAAGTTCAGGACCAGCTGCATGACCTTTTTCAATTCGCATCACACCCAATGCCTCAGTGCCATAGGGTATTACACTAAACTCTTCTCCCGCCTCCATCAGAACTCTCATTAGTGAATCACCATAGCGAGTCGGCACAGCAATTTCATAAGCCAACTCACCTGAGAAAGAGATTCTAAACAGTCTTGCTGGTACGCCCCCACAAACTGTAATTTCACCCGCAGCCATGTATGGGAAAGCTTCGTTAGAAATATCACACTCAGGATCAACAATCTTCTCGAGTAGTTTACGTGAATTAGGTCCTGCAACAGCGTACTGAGCGTACTGCTCAGTTACAGAAATCATATGTACGTCTAGGTCTGGCCATAAACACTGGTGGCAGAACTGCAAATGACGATAAACGCTAACCGCATTGGCAGTCGTTGTTGTCATTACAAAATGGTTCTCAGACAATCTCGCTGTTGTACCGTCATCCATTGCAATACCGTCTTCACGCAACATCAGGCCATATCGTGTCTTCCCAACTGGAACTTTAGCAAAAGCATTTGCGTAAACTTTGTTCAAAAACTCAGAAACATCCTCACCTTTTATGTCAATCTTGCCAAGCGTTGTAACATCACAGATTCCCACTGATGAACGGGTTTGTCTAACTTCACGGTCAACGGATTGTCGCCAATGGGTTTCGCCTGGCAATGGAAACCATTGAGAACGGTACCACATACCCACTTCAACAAAAACTGCATTCTGTTCAGCGGACCAGTCGTGGCTAGGCGTATAACGAGTTGGATAGAATTCCATCCCTCGCCTTCTTCCAGCAAAAGCACCAATTGCAACTGGCACATAGGGTGGACGGAAAATTGTTGTACCTGTATCCTCCATTGTCTGACCCATGCTCTCAGCCATAATGCCTATCGCAAGAACGTTAGCTGTTTTACCTTGATCTGTTGCCATACCTAGTGTTGTATAGCGTTTCACGTGTTCAACGGACTTGAATCCCTCCTGATTGGCAAGTTTAATATCTTTCACTGTTACATCGTTCTGGAAATCAACCCAGGCTCGATTTTTGCCGCTTGGAACACCCCAATGTGCAGAAATATTATAGGCAACAACTGACGTTTTAGCCGGTTTAGATTCTGAAGCCTTATAACCAAGTTCTAGTGCAACAGAAGAACCTTTATTATGACCTTCAATGATTGCATCGGCAAGGACCATTGTGCCTTTAGCACGACCAGCAACTGACATCCCTACTGGCGGTGCAGAATCTGGCACAAAAGAGGCAATCTCTTCATTCCACTTTGGTATTCCACGGGGGTGACAAGTGAAATGCAGGTTTGGGTTCCAGCCGCCAGATACAGCTAGCGTATCTGTCTCAATTGTTTTTCCATTGGAAAGTTGGATTGACTTAAGTGCTCTTCGACCTTTGGTATCGATAACATCTGTACCCATACAAATTTCAGCGCCAGGAACACGCATTACAGGGCTAATTGAGCGTGAATCGATTACGGCCACTACTCTGAAGCCTTTCGCATTCAAATCTTTCGCAGTTTTCCAACCATCGTCGTTATTTGTATAAACGGAAATTCTTTGACCTGGGACAACCGAAAACCTGTTTAGATAAGCTCTAACAGCACTAGCTAGCATAATTCCTGGACGATCATTATTACCAAAAGCAATCAATCTTTCAGTAGCGCCAGCACAAAGAATTGTTCGCTTTGTGTAAATACGCCAATTAACTTGACGGGGTTTGTCATTATCCTCTCTAGCTTCAGATGCCCTATTTTCAATCGCACCATAAATGCCGTGGTCATAGGCACCAAAAACGGTCGTATCGGACATCAGCGTAACGTTCTCCATTGCACTTAATTTTGCCACTGTCTTCTTGGCCCATTCACTTCCAGCCAAACCATCAATTTCATTGGTTTCGCTATTTAAACGACCACCCATTAGAAAGTCTTCGTCAGCAAGAATAATTTTTGCACCTGACTCTGCAGCAGATAAAGCAGCAGATAAACCTGAAGCACCGGCACCGATAATGAGTATATCGCAATGGCGAAAACCTTTATCGTATGTGTCTGGATCAGTTTCAGTAGAAAGTGTACCTAGTCCGGCCGATTTGCGAATTGCTGGCTCATAGAATTTTTCCCAAAAGGCTTTAGGCCACATAAAAGTCTTATAATAAAAACCTGCGCCAAGCAAGGGAGAAAGAAAATCAGTGATAGCCATAAGGTCAAAGCTTAGAGGGCCTCTGTGGTTTTGACTATTTGCCTCCAAACCGTTATAAAGCTGGGTTACAGTTGCACGAGTGTTTGGCTCTTTATATGCACCGTTTCCTATCTCCATGATAGCATTTGGCTCCTCCGAACCCGCCGCGACGATGCCACGGGGTCGATGGTATTTAAAGGACCGTCCAATTAAGTGCTTATTGTTAGCAAGCAGCGCAGAAGCAAGCGTATCTCCTTCATAACCTTTTAAAATCTGACCGTTAAAAGTAAAATTTAAAACCTTTTCTCGATCGATCAAACCGCCATCTATTCTATTGATTTGACTCATTTCCCTCGACCCTTTGCTCTTGAGAAATCTTCGGCTAACTCAACATTTGAAATCTCATGTGTTAAAGTATTGCGAGTAACAACTAACCATGATTGGTCACCTTGTTCGTGATACCAAAGTTCTTGGATGTCACCGGCAATATTTTCTCTAATATATTGATACTGATGGAAGTCTTCAGCGGCAGCACTTGATTCCCAATTTGTAGGTCTATCGATAAGATCCGTTGACCCTAGGTATACAAATTCCTCAGAATCACGAGGGCCTAATAACGGGTGGTCTATAATCATTATCTTATTCTCTTAATGCAGATTTGGTTGAGGTCCAACGCCCTTCTCATCGATCATTGCACCGCGTCTAAAGCGATCTAGACGGTATGCATTCGCAACTTCGTGAGAAGTATCGGTTGCCAATAAGTGAGCATAGCAATAACCGCTTGCAGGTGTCGCCTTAAATCCGCCATAACACCAACCGCCATTAAAAAATAACTCTTTAACTTCGGTGCTATCGATAAACGGTGATCCGTCCATAGACATATCCATAATACCGCCCCACATTCGCAACAATCTTGCACGTCCTATCATCGGCATAATGGCCATTCCACCGGAACACACATCTTCGACAACAGGCAAGTTGCCTCGTTGGGCATAGCTATTATAGGACAAAGACGAGTCCGCCCTTGTCTGATTGAGAGCAATAAAAGTGTCCCGCTCCAAAAGTAATAACATTGTCCATAACAGGTTTAAGACCTTCAGTTACAAAGGCCTGTAGAACATGACTCTCGATTGGAAGCTTGATGCCAGCCTTCGCCATAACACGGCCCGAAGAACCGGCCACACAGACACCTACACGATTCGCCTTAATATCACCCTTTGTAGTTTGAACGCCAAGGCATTTACCGTTTTCGATATTAAATCCGGTTACTTCGCAGTTCTGGATAATATCAACGCCAAGGTCACTAGCACCGCGAGCATAACCCCAAGCGACAGCGTCATGACGTACAGTTCCGCCACGTGGCTGAGCTAATGCCGCTTTAATGGGGAAACGGGCGTTATCCATATCAAGGAAAGGATATCTTTCTTTAACCTCTTTTGCTTCGAGGTATTCACATCCTGCGTCAGCAAATAGCATTGCATTGCCGCGTCGAATAAATGCATCTCTCTGTGCATCCGAATGAATCAAATTCATAATGCCGCGCTGCGAGACCATTGCGTTGTAGTTCAAATCCTGTTCAAGGTTTTCCCAGAGTTGCATCGACAACTCATAAAAAGGTTCGTTGCCTGGCAAAAGGTAATTTGATCGAATTATAGTCGTATTTCTACCAACGTTACCGGAACCAATCCAGCCACGCTCAAGCACAGCAACATTTGTAATACCGTGATTTTTCGCTAAATAGTAAGCAGTCGCTAAACCATGGCCGCCGCCGCCAACGATAATGACATCATAGCCATCCGTTTTTGGTTCAGCATCACGCCAAGTTGGCTCCCAACCTTTGTGTCCTGTTAAAGCCTCTTTTAATACCTTGAAGGCAGAATAACGCGTTTTACTCAAAATTTAGCTCCAAGGATAAGGACTGTTTGATACCGGGTGCAGTTTACCATCTTTGAAACGAGAGAACCTGAAAGGTTCTAAAAGTTCCTGTTTTTCTCCAAGTAACTCTTCTGCTACCAAGCAGCCCACACCTAACATCTTATAGCCATGATTACTATCAGCAATGATTGTTACATTGTCATTAAATGTATCAATCACTGGAAAGCTGTCAGCAGTCATACAACCAATACCTCCTGAAGGCTCTTGAAGATAGCTATCCATCATACCTTCAAATCTTTTATGGCAATGCGCTAAGGCTGATACCCACATTTCAGGAAAATCCTTACTTGCGATAAATTCTTTACTTGCAGGACCATATGGATCGATTGCCACTTCATCAACTGGTGTATCGACCGTATAAGGTGCAGCACCTCCTTGAATACCTCCAAAACCCCAATCAGGTTTATAGTAAATACCCCATAGTTGGTCAGTAATTAGAGATCCGTCAACCGCTGAGTATAAAGGCGCGTCTGTGTCTACATGAAGTACAGGTGGAATTTTTCCATCATTGGTAGTCAGAGTTTCAGGGGGTATCTCTAAGACTCCTTCTTCAAGCTGCCAAAAACGCCACATATCAACACCCTGATGAACTTCACCTTGTAAATCTTTTACTTCGATTTGAGAGGGTAGTGAAAGCATTTTCCAAAAATCACGAACCCATGGTCCTGCCCCAATAACCAAGTTATCACACTCAATAGTTCCTTGACTCGTTTCAACCGCAGTAACCCTTTGTCCTTCACCTGAGCTAACAAAACCTGTTACTTCGGTGTTAAGGACAACATTAACACCCAAATCAAATACTTTCTTGGATAGACCTTCCATGGCCTTTACATTATTGGCATAGCCACCCGGCTTTTCATGAAGAACTGATGTAATTCCCTGCGCTTGCCAGTCATCAAATAGGTTAAGCATGTATTCACGTGACTCTTCCTCACCTTCAATAAAAACACTCTCGTAACCAATCGCTTTTTGTTCAGCATGAATTTGCTTGACATCTTCTCTCATTTTTTCACAAGAAATTTGCATATAGCCATTTGCATGATAACTAAACGCCTCAGGATCACTCTCCCAAATGCTAACTGAATGCGCCATTAATTTACGCATCGCTGGCTGAAAATAATTGTTACGAACAACACCACAAGCGATACCTGTAGCTCCTGCTGCAATTTTGTCGGCTTTATCAACGATAACGATACGCCCTTCGACACTTTCACCCTTCGCTGTTAAACGCTCAGCTAAACGCCAGGCTGTTGATAAACCATGAATGCCAGCGCCAATAATTACATATTCTGCTTGACTTGGTAGCGCCATATTAACCTCCTAAAAAATTTTATACTATGGACTTTTTCGTTTTGTGTCAAAGTGTTTCAACACATATCAACAAATTATTTCTAACTTATCTTCTAACATTATTATCTTCAAAATTACAGCCCTGAATGGTTAAAAAATTCAAACTTAAGTGAAATTAATTAACAAGTCAATAAATTACATTTTGAGCTATTTTATGCACACTATATTATTGTTATCTTTAATCTCATTATTAAAAGAATATTTATATAAAAAACCTTTTAAAGAAAGGGAATTCAAAAGATATAAGTGATAAAAAATTAATAAATATTTCTCATTATTAAGGTGATATTTTAATAATTAATATAGCGATGTATAACAAAAAAATTAAAAAGTTAAGTATAATTATATTCAACATTTAGGAGAAATTATGTCACGCAGATACTATAAATTGCCACCACTGACTTCGTTGGCAACATTTGAAACTGCCGCACGTCATCGCAGCTTCAAGGGAGCTGCAGAAGAGTTAGGCGTTACACCTGGTGCGGTTAGTCACCAGATTAAATTTTTAGAAACCGAGCTTGGACTGTCTTTGTTTGATCGCAAACATCATGGCAATAATTTAACCGACCATGGTGAATCCTTATTTGTTGTTCTTCAAAGTAGCTTTACAGCGGTTTCTTCAACACTTGCGAATCTTAGACGCTCAGCTAGCGATAAAGAAGTCACCATCAGTGCAACCACTGCTGTTTCTGGCCTATGGTTGACACCTCGTTTGTCACAATTTTGGAGAAAACATCCTGAAATTCCAGTCAATCAACATGTCACCGACAATCCAGACTCTCAAGGTATCGCAGTCGATCTAAAAATCTGCTATGGCTATGTTGAAAACGAATCAACACAAAAACATACCCTTTTTCAGGATGAGTTGGTACCGGTTTGTAGCCCATTTTTTGCCAAACAACACCCAAACCCGAGCATAGATGAACTAGCACAATTGCAGCTCATTCATCTAAGAGCTAAAGATAAAAACTGGTCCAACTGGTTTTCTTGGTTCAATGCCCTTGGCTATAAAGGAAAAATTTCTCAAGGAACGCATGTAAACAACTACATGATCGCACTTCAAGCAGCCGCTGATGGCACAGGAGTTGTTCTCGGATGGAGACACCTTTGCAAACCAAAGATCGATAGCGGCGAGTTAGTGGTTCTGGGTGACACCTCTATACCTGCACCCTCTGCAATCTATATCATGAGTGAAAAAGAAGATCTGTTGCCAAACAACGTCAAGGCTCTCAGAGACTTCCTAATTTCAAAAACTTAATTGATTAACTTGAAATATTAGATAGTGAAATTTATTCAATCTTTTGACAGAATTTAATTAAGCTAATTAACCTGAAATTGATTGTATTATGACGTATTTATTTAATGACTCGTGATGTCTAAAAAACCACTAACCAACCTAGACTCTGTCTTAACCTCAGTTCATCAAGCCAAGGGTCTTCCTAACGATCACTATATTAGTGACACCGTTTTTGAGGAAGAAAAAATAGCGGTTCTGTTTGACAACTGGTCTGCTATCGGCTTCGGGAAAGATATACCTCAAGAAGGTGACGCTAAACCAATCAACTTTGTCGACTTGCCGTTGTTAATGGTTCGTGGCTCAAATGGTGAAATTAACGTTTTTCAAAACACTTGCCGTCATCGTGGAATGATTCTTATTGATGAACCTACAAATATTTCTGGAAAGATACGATGCCCTTACCATAGCTGGTGCTACTCACTTGATGGAGACCTTCTAGCCACTCCGATGGTGGGTGGAACTGGTATACATACTCACGAAGCGATTAATAACGATGAATTGGGATTGTTTAAAATTCGATCAGCTGTTTGGCAAGATATGGTCTTCGTCAATATATCTAATAATGCTCAAGAATTTAGAGACTATGCTTCTAAAACAATAGAGAGATGGTCAGAATTTGAAAAACCGCTATATCACGGTGGTGAGAGTTCTTCCTTCACACTTGAACTTAATACCAACTGGAAACTAGCAGTAGAGAACTACTGCGAAAGCTACCATCTGCCCTGGATTCATCCGGAACTTAACACTACCTCAAACATCAATGATCATTACCATATCGAAGAACCTGGCCATTGTTCCGGTCAGGGATCCCATGTCTACAATCAAATAAAATCTGAAAGCGGTGATGTATTTCCCGACTTTAAAGGTCTTTCAAGAAAGTGGGATACAACTAGTGAATATATTGCGTTATACCCAAATGTACTTTTGGGTGTCCATCGTGATCACTTTTTTTCCATTATCATTCAACCGATTAGTCCAGAAAAATCAATTGAACATGTGTCAATATACTATGCTGAAAAACCTGAAAAAATACCTCAATTAAAAAACTTAATCGACAAAAATGCACATTTCTGGAAGGAAGTTTTCTTGGAAGATGTCGGTGTCATCGAGGGAATGCAGCGAGGTAGAAAAGGGCTAATGTTTGATGGTGGAAAGTTCTCGCCTGTAATGGACAGCGCTACCCATTGCTTTCATCAATGGGTTGCCAAGCAAGTGAATAACTATAGATCTTAGAAAAAAAATTAAACTAAAGTTTGGCTTTGTAGGCAGTTAATGTATTTTCTATCAACATGGCAACTGTCATTGGCCCCACACCTCCAGGAACTGGAGAGATGGCTAAAGCTTTATCTTTAACCTCGTCAAAATCAACGTCACCTGTCAGAGTACCGTCCTCAAGACGGTTGATGCCAACATCAATCACTACAGCACCCTCTTTTATCCAATCTGCCTTAACAAGATTAGGGGCACCTGCTGCTGCAATAACCACATCAGCCATTCTTACTTTTTCAACGATTCCTTTCGTTTCTTTGTGACATACAAGAACAGTTGCATCTGCATTCAATAACTCCATCGACATCGGCCTACCAACAATCTTCGATGCACCAATAATAACGCAATCCTTACCCCTTAACTCATAATTCAACGATGCCAACATTGCCATAACACCCTTTGGAGTACATGGACTTAAAAAGGGCTTATTTTGCATCAATTTGCCAACATTTTCGCTACTGAAACCATCGACATCTTTTTCAGGAATGATAGCCTCAATAATGACTTCAGTATCAATATGGGGTGGCAAAGGTAATTGCACCAAGATACCGTCAATCGTTTTATTGTCATTCAGTCTGCGGACTTCAGAAAGCAACTCTTCCTGGGTAATGTTTGCTGACTTGTGAATCTGGTCAGAATAAAAGCCAACCTCCACGCAAGCTTTGGTTTTGTTTCTAACGTAGACTTGTGAGGAAGAGTCATCTCCTACCAGAATGACAGCTAGTCCTGGGGGACGAGAAAACTCTTTAACTTCATTGGCTATCTTATGTCTTAGGTTTTCTGCAAGCTTTTTGCCATCAATTATTGTCATAGCCTATTCTCCTATTCTCTCAATATAACTGTAAAGTTAATTTTATCGTAGCAAAAAAAATTAAATTATTTATTAATTTCACTTAGATTTGAATTTAAAAGGGTTCTATTAGAAATGGATAGAATCTAGTCAATACCCAGCAACTTTCTTCTCTTAGTTGCCCAGGTCTGGATTAAATGATCCACTGCAAGACCGATAAACGCCACGCATAAACCAAGCATTAGACCACTTCCAATATTGCCTCCAGAAAAAAGTTGTTGCATTATTTCTTGGCCTAAATCTTCAGTACCAATAAACGCACCTATAATAACCATAAACAATGCAAAAACAACGCACTGATTGACGCCCAGCATAATATGTGGGAAAGCTAATGGGAACTCGATTTTAAACATACGCTGAAGTTTTGTTACGCCCGACATATCCGCCGCATCAAGCAAAGATTCTGGTACATTTCTCAGGCCTTCTACGGTGTAGCGAGTAGGCGGAATAACAGCGTAGACAATGACCGCAATTAACACTGAAGTGTCAGTCACACCAAAGAGCATAATCACCGGAATAAGATAAATGAACGACGGAAAAGTTTGAAAAGTGTCACAAACCAAAAGAATGAATTTGGTTGCCCTCTTATTTTGCACACAGATTGCACCAACAATCGTACCAATAACAACAGAAACAATGACTGCAAACGTCAGCATATACATAGTTATCAAGGCTCTTTCCCACCAGGGTGTTAGAGCAATAAACAACATAAACGAACCAACGACAATCGCAGAACGAATGCCACCGATAATGTAACCAATACCCATTGTTAGAACAAAAGTTGCTATTGCTGGCATGGCCAGAAAAGACGCTTTCATTGGCATCAACACTTCCACCAGTAACCACGTGTTAAATATTTTAATACCCGCTCTCCAATTTGAAACCATGTAGTCAACGCCTGCCTGCCAAAATGGCTCAGTGGTAATACCTTTGTTGTGAGGAATCAAATAAAAATAATTAATACCTTTTGCAGTATCAGCAAACATCCAGTTACCAAACCAAGCAAACAAAATAGCGGCAAAGAAAACTGCAACAAACAAAAGAGCTGTTTTATTTCTCTCAACAAAAGAAAGGTCGGCAAAGTAGTCGGTTTGCTTATCGGCCCAAGCTAAAGATAATTTATCTAACACTACAGCAATCAGGACAATACATATTCCTAATTCTAGCGCTTGACCTACCCTTAGTTGGTTTAGAGCGAGTAATAAGTTAAAACCCAGGCCCATAGCTCCAATAAAAGAAGCAATCACTGCCATAGCCAAGCACTGCATAATTACCTGGTTGACGCCAATTAAAATGTCGCGCCTTGCAGTAGGTATCAAAACTTTAAACATCAGTTGATAATTATGGCAACCACTCATCCTGCCTGCATCTAAAACCTCTGGAGAGACTCTTTTGAGACCTAGCAAGGTGAGTCGAATCATCGGAGGTGTTGCAAAAATTATTGTTGCAACCGCACCCGCATGGTCACCAATACCAAAGAACACAATTACTGGTACCAAATACGCGAAATGTGGAAACGTTTGTGCAATGAGGAGCAATGGCGTTATTACTCTCTCAACCGTTCTACTCTTGTAGGCAAGCACACCCCAGATAACACCTGATAAACAAGAGACCGGCGCAGCAACCAACACAAAAGAGAGTGTCTGCATTGCGGGTTCCCATTGGCCGAATACAGCCAAGTAAATACAACTAAAACCAGCCAATATAGAAAGACCCACACCTTGAAGTTTATAACCCAAAATAAAAGCACCGGCAGTTAATACTGTCCAAGGAATAGCAGGGACACTGGAGTACCACTTATCCTTATTTTCATTCAACCAATCCCAGCCGGATTTATCACTAAAAATATTGGCAAGTGAAACGACTGTCTCAAAACCACCAATCAATAATTCCCGAACTAAATTAATTAAAAACAATAAAGTGACGCCAATAGCTCGGGTAAATAATCGAACTCGACCATAGTCTTCATAGTCTTCAATTTCTGGGTCGTAAACTGGTGTCAACCAAAAATCAAATATGAGGTACTGAGAAAAATCTTGCAAAATAAATGGCATTTCCCAAAACGTACTTCTTGTCACCTCACCAAAAAACCAGTTATACAAAGTAGGTATAAACAGAAGACCCACAATAATGCCAACAAAGCCCTTGCTAATAATTTGAAACCAATTGACACGTAACCACTGTGATTTATTGACACTCTCTGCAAAGCTTTTGTATAAGAGCCCAGCAGTTACCAATAAAGCTATTAGAACATAGGTGGCGGAAGTGTTAATGACAGGGTGATAAAAAGTCAGCTCAGGAATTCTAACGAGTTGAGGAGGAAGTTGCCAATTCAGAATCATTGACATGGATTCAGCAAAACCAACCGAAGATTGTATTTCTCCCTTAACAACAGACTTGGCAAATAGATGACGCTCTACTATCAAATCATGGTAGTGCCCTGTCATTGACATGAGAATAAAAAACACAATGAGGACAATGCCCAATTGCGTCAGTTTAGGGCGTTCAGATAAATAATTGATAAAGTTCATGGTGCTAGCCTTAAGCGTTGCTTTCTAGTGTTGAATTTTCACCAAATAACACATGAATTACTTTAGATGAATGTACAACACCAACAATATCATCATTTGCATTGAGTACGGGAACTGATTTAGGGTCGCCGAGCACAGCTTCGGCAACAGTTTCAATAAGGGCATCTTCGGAGACCCTTAAATCACTAAAGTCTGTTTCATCGCCAACAGGCTCCATCACTGATTTAATTTTAAGAACCTTCTCCCTTGGAACATCCTCTGTAAACTTGCGAACGTATTCTGTTGCTGGATTAAGAACGATATTTGCAGGTGTATCCAATTGCTCGATAATGCCATCTTTCATGATTGCAATTCGATCGGCAAGCCTTAGTGCTTCATCAAAGTCATGAGTAACGAAAAGAATGGTCTTATTTAGGACACCCTGAAGCCTTAGAAACTCATCTTGCATCTCTTTACGAATTAACGGATCTAGCGCCGAAAAAGGCTCATCCAAGAACCAAATATCGGGTTCAACAGCTAGAGAGCGTGCGATTCCAACTCGTTGCTGCTGACCACCAGAGAGTTGTCTTGGGAAATAATTCTCACGACCAGTTAAGCCAACAAGGTCAACCATGTCTTTGGCTCTTTGAATGCTGTCTTTTGTGCTATTGCCTTTCACTTGCAATGGAAAGGCAATATTTTCTAATACGGTTTTATGGGGTAATAATGCAAAACTCTGAAACACCATGCCCATCTTGTTGCGACGAAGTTCTATCAACTCCTTATCACTCATTGAGGTTAAATCTTCACCCTCAATATAAATATCCCCTGCAGTGGCATCGGTTAGTCTTGAAATACAACGAAGCAAGGTCGACTTGCCCGAGCCTGAAAGACCCATAACCACAAGCATCTCACCCTTATTAACCTCGAAAGAGGCATTATTAACTCCGACCACACAGCCAGCTTTTTGAAATTCTGCAGCAACAACTTTGCCATTGGCATCTTGAAGCATTTTTTCGGCATTTTTGCCAAATATTTTATAAACGGAATCGCATTTAATTACAGGTTGCTGATCAGACATAATATCTTCCTAAATTCTTTGAAACAAATAAAACACTTAGTATATACAAAAATACCCCTACCCCCTTATTATAATTAATTTAAGGGTAAGGGTACTTAGTACTTAACAAACACCCCTCATTCTATTCGAATAAAGAGCGCTCTAGATTAAAGGATTAGTTTGTGAAAGCCTTCCAAACATCCTCGTTATCTGCAAGCCACTTAGCTGCAGCATCTTCATGAGACATCTTATCAATATCAACTAGAGCAGCCATCTGACCGATCATTGAAGTATTGAAGTCCATCTTAGTGAATGCCTTATACGCCATCGGATGAGTCTTAGGGAACTTATAGTTCGCCGCTTTCTTCAACCAACCTCTGGGAGAACCACAAGCCCCGTCACCGCCTTCTGTTTCACGGCAACCAAAGAAGTATGGAGGAAACTCTATGAATACAAAACCATCACTATCCGTAAAGTTAGGTGTCCAGTTAAATATAATTATACCTTCTCCAGCAGCTTTTGCAGAATCAATAGCGGCCCAAAGAGCGTCTGCACTACCAGTTTGTTTATAAGTGTATTCATCATCTAAACCAAGAGCTGGAATACGGTCTTCAAATAGATTCTTTCCGGTATCCGGGTCAACGTGCCAAGGACCGTCTAACCAAACACCTTTACCACCAGAATCGGCAGTGGCAAACTTTGATCCACAACCTTTAAGAGCATTCCAATCTGGAAGTCCAGGACATATATTTTGATCTATTACCCACTTAGGAACGCCCATATCTTCAATAGTCAAGGCAGAATGGGTACCAGCCTCTATTAGACCGCCCTTCTCCATGGCTGTATAGTAAGCGTGGCCAAAGGCTCCTTCCCAAACTTCGTGAGATATAGTAACGTCTCCAAGACGAATCGATTCATATACACCGTTCGAGTCAGCAGGAACGTAAGCTACGTTGTTACCCATAGACTCAAAAATACCACCAATCACGTAGGACATAACCACTTGGCTTGACCAGTTGTGAATTGGTATAACGATTGGCTTTGAAGAGTCTGCAACAGCTTGACCTGAAACAGAAGCTAAAGACATCGCTAAAGCAGCTGCAGCTACTTTACTTGTTAACTTTTTCATTTATTTCTCCTTTATAGTTTTATTGAATATTTTGTTATCGCTTTAAATAAGAGAAACGTTCAAAATAAACAATTTTATAAAATGATTTTTTTAACGTTAAAAAAAAATCAAACTAACATTCTTAGAACTCATTACTTTCTAAGAGTGTTCAGTATCCTGAGATTATTTTACATTCTAACTCGAGTCTTCTCAGGATCATAAAACGGAAAGCGAACTACAGTCGCTGCTAGGCGCTTTTGATGTCCATCTAACTTTCCTACCTCAACCTCAGTGCCTATTTCTGACTCTGAAACTGAAATTCTGCACAAGGCAATGTTCTTCTTTAAAATCGGCGAACGTGTTGCACTTGTAATAATTCCTACCTGTTGCTTACCAATATACACGCCATCACCGTGTAGCGCAACTTCATTGTTGTGTAATTCTAACCCAACAAGGACTCTTTGGGGAGAATTCTTACGAAGAATCAAAGATTCTTTTCCAGAAAAATCGTCCTCTTTTGTCTTCAATGGAACCGTAAATGCGATCCCTGCCTCAAACGGATCCGTCTGGTCACAGAACTCATAACCTCCAAAAATTAAACCCGCTTCAATTCTCAACATATCAAGTGCATTAAGGCCTAGAGGACATATATTAAACTCTTCACCGGCCTTAGCAATAGCATCCCAAACAGCTTCACAGTGATCGGGATGAGCAAAAATCTCATAACCAAGCTCACCTGAATAACCAGTACGAGAAACCATCACCGGTATGCCAAACTCACCGCCGATACGCCCTATTGAGAATCGGAACCATTTAAGATCCTCAAGATCAGATTGGAGTCTTGGTGTCCAGATAATTTTGGCCAACGTCTCGCGACTCCTTGGACCCTGAACAGCAACATTATGAAGTTGGTCTGTCGAAGACTTGATCCACACCTCTAAATTCTTTTCCTTGGCAATTTTACGAAGTAATTTGCCTCCATCATCTGAACCACCGACCCAGCGGAAATTATTTTCATCAAGACGGAACAGGGTACCATCATCCACCATACATCCATTGTCGTAGCACATAGCAGAATAGACAACCTGACCAACCGCCAGCTTACGAACATCTCGGGTTATTGCATACTGCATCAATGTCTCTGCATCTTGACCATAGACCTCGAACTTTCTGAGTGGTGCTAAGTCAATCATGACAACCCCTTCTCGGCACTGCCAGTATTCCTTTATGGCGCCTAAATTAGTGTAATCTAGAGGCAACCAATAGCCATTATAGTTATCAAAGTTTTTGGTTAATTTTGAAGTGTTTTTATGAAAACCGGTTTCTTTAGTCATAGTGGGTATTGTTTGTGGGTCAGGCCTAAAAGCCGTCGCTGGTGAAAAATTGTTACCTTTATCGTATATCCTAACATGGATATCGGTTGGATTCCAATTGTTAGCAGAGGAGGTGTCGTCTGGACATGCTGACGATACACAGACCAAATCGTCCAATGCCTTAAATAAAACATAGTCACCTGGCCTTGACCAAGAAACATCTGCAGACAACGCGTGACACTCTTCAATTGCTGTATTAAAAAATAGATTCACAGCCACCCAATTCTTTCGTGGCGCGACTCCATACTCTGCAAGAGATTTGTTGAAGTTCTCATTACAATTGACATGCCCTGGAAAACCTCTATCCTCATAATATTTAGCATTGCAAGCCAAACCAAATGTGTCATGCCTACAAACAGTGTCTCGAACAACTTCAACCAGCGGAACTGAATTCTGATTATAAAATTTGTCGTGACACCCCGGCTCAGGATAACTTTTAAGCATATGTGATCTTGTTACCGTTGGGTCGAGATTTAATTCCCTATTGTTTTTTAAGTCTTCAACTAAAAAGGCTTGAAAATCTGAACATTGGTGCCCTTCAACATCAATGACCTGTATATATTCACCTGCCTTGACTTTATAAGCCTTTGCTGTACTGTTTTTTACCCTAATTTCCTTAGCGTTTTTTGCTAGAGGCTCTGGGAGACGTTCAGATGGTTTGGTTGGATTTACGCGAGTAACGTTTATCAAAATCTCTGTTGGTGCGTCATGTTCATCGACAATCATAGGACCACCTTTTGCATCGAATATACATAATGTGTCCTTATCAATACGAAAAGATTGACGCGAGTCAGCGGGACTTGCCGCTGAAAAAAGGTCAGCACCTTTCAGATTATTAGTTTTAATCTTGTTGTGACCTAAGATTGCCTTAAGCATATCAGAACAATCATCGATAGAGAATTTTGAAGAATTGTTGCTTGGCTGAGTTTTCCAGTCAAGTGCATCCATCAATGAAGAGCCTTTTGAGTCAAACGCTAAAAGGCTGCATTTCTGGTCACCTTCTACGTCAATAACTTCAACAGAGTCTCCGCTTTGCAAGTCAATTGAAACCGCTTCACCACCAAGTATTTGGTAGGTCTCACAGTCATCAGTATATCTAATATTGGATAATCTCATATATACGCATATCCATAAATAGGCGAATTATACTGAACAAGTATGTCAACAGTCAATGTTGAAAAAATTCACTTTACTATGAAAAAATTGGCCATATATTAAACTTCGCTTTTGGATCCAATCGTAATAAATTTAGTTTTAACAGCACCTCAGGGGGAGAGATGCCGTAAAACTAAGGAAACAGAATTGAAAGCTGATTTTGAATAGCAATCAATTCGATCCCTAAAAAAATCACTTACATAAATTAAAACTTACGGTAAGCGTTGTTCAGATCAACCATAGGATGGTTTTCAGACATCTGAAACTTAATCAACAGTTCACGAGCAATCATATCACGCTCCTGTTGATTGTCTGGAAGTGTAATCGTGTCAGGTATGGTGACCCAGCCATTAATATTTCTATCAAAAACTGCTGCTTGGTCTCCCTCATAACCCATATGGACATCCTCTAACCAGTTAAGGTCTTTCCAGCCCATTTTGTCAATATATGATTGCAGAAATGGAGTTATAAACTTAAGGTCAGGAACTAAGTTCACATCATATCTATAGCCAATGTGTTGTCCAATTTCTTGTTCGCGATCCGTATCTAAGCCATCAGCTCCAACTACAAATGCTTCTTCATTAGTACTCATAATAACTCCTTGTCTTAAAATCTTGTCATATCAGGGCGGCCAACAGTGTACTGCGATCCTGCAATAGGAACCTGTGCACAGGCTGAAGCCTCCATAGTTAAAGCAGCTAAATCTTCTGGCTCTAATGAGTGTATGTTCGTCTTCCCACAAGCACGAGCCATCATTTGACACTCAATTGCTAATGTGTGTAGAAAGTTATATACACGCTCCGAAGCTGCATCTGGATCAAGACGTTTTCTAAGCTCAGGGTCTTGAGTTGCAACACCAACTGGGCAACGACCTGTATGACAGTGATAACATTCACCAGCTTTAACACCCATTTCTTTTTCGTAATCTGCTTCTGGTGTATCTCTATTACAGTTCAGTGCCATTAAAGCAGCATGACCAATAGCAATCGCATCTGCACCTAGCGCTATTGCTTTAGCTACATCACCACCGTTACGGATACCACCAGCATAAACCAATGTGATTTCACCTGTCATACCAACATCATCGAGCGCCCTACGGGCTTGACGGATTGCTGCAATTCCTGGAACACCTGTTTCTTCTGTTGCCAAGTGAGGTCCAGCACCGGTACCACCTTCCATACCATCGATGTAGATACTGTCACAACCGGTTTTAGCTGCCATACGGACGTCATCGTATACACGCGCAGCACCTAGCTTCAATTGAATGGGAATCTGACCATCTGTCGCCTCACGAATTTCTCCAATTTTAAGCGCTAAATCATCCGGACCTAACCAGTCAGGATGTCTTGCAGGTGAACGTTGGTCAATACCGGCTGGTAGTGAGCGCATTTCTGCAACTTGGTCAGTTACTTTCTGGCCCATTAAGTGACCACCTAGACCGACCTTACAACCCTGACCGATGAAGAATTCAACAGCATCAGCCAAACGCAAATGATTAGGATTAAAACCGTAACGAGATTGGATGCACTGGTAGAACCATTTGCTAGAGTAGCGTCTTTCGTCTGGAATCATGCCGCCCTCTCCAGAACAAGTCGCTGTACCAGCCATGGTGGCACCACGGGCTAAAGCCGTCTTAGCTTCGTAACTTAGAGCACCAAAACTCATACCTGTAATGTAGACGGGAATGTCTAATTCTAGTGGTCGCTTAGCGTTTGGTCCAATAATCGTTTTTGTTAAACATTTCTCTCTATAGCCTTCAATAACAAAACGGGTAAGAGTTCCAGGCATAAAAGTTAAATCATCCCATGTTGGAATCTTTTTGAATAGAGAAAAACCTCTCATTCTGTAACGACCTAGGTCAGATTTGATATGAATATCGTTTATCACCTCCTTAGGGAAGATAAAACTTTTACCTAAATTGTATTGATCGTCTGTATCACTCATAATATTTCCTTTTATTTAATTTATTTAGAAGTATGATTAAAGAACCAGTTTTTTCTCACTTGGTTCTAGATTATCGTAGTTCCATAGTTGTTTACCAGAAACATACTTTTGCATTTTTTCAACACCTTTAGGCGCCTTCATGTCATAAAGATCTAATTTAGATGTGAGGTATCGAACATCAAGTTCTGTCATTTCACCCGGTACACAATCTACACCAAGTTCTTCGACTTCACCGCCGACATAAATTGTACCGTCATACATTGAATCACCTAGGTTCATCCCAGCATCACCACAAATTATCATGCGGCCACGCTGCATCATGAAACCAGAGAAAGCACCTGTTTTTCCACCAACAATAATAGTGCCACCTTTTTGGTCAATACCAGTTCCCACGAATGGCGGCACCAAATGTAGAACCCGCATTTCCATCAATCACAACTGTACCGGCCATCATGTTTTCTGCACATGACCAACCAACACGTCCCTTAATATGAACATTAGGGCCATCAATCAAACCACAACCAAAGTAACCTAAACTGTCAGAAAAAGTTAAATTAAGTCGGTTGAGGATACCAACACCAACGCCGTGCCTTGACATAGGATTATCAACCGTAATGTTTCCTATACCTTTTTCCATTAATTCTCTAATTGCAGTATTAATTTCTCTCGATGTCATTTCTAGAGCGTCAATAGTTCCACTTTTGCTAGTGTCGACCTCAAATGAGTGAAAATATGTTAGATTTTCGCTTTCATCAACCGAGAAGAAACGTTGTTGGGTGCGTCCCTTTAATTGCTCTTCATGAAGTCCCATTTCATGAGACTTATCCTTTTTTAATGTTGCCATACTCTCACCTCTCCGTGATATGGGTCAAATGTGTCAATGTGATGATCAAACAATTTTCTGATTGCCACTTCTTCTGAAGCTAGTGCAATCATATCATCGCCTTCATATACAACCATTGGTTTGGCGGCCATAACATCCTTGGCCATACCAAGTTCATCCTTTGTTGCTACTAGATAAGTGAAAACGCCATCTAGATATTCAACTGAATCCTTCATTGCTGTCTCTAGGTCATCACCTTGATTCATTCTATCAGCTATATAAACTGCGATGAGTTCTGAGTCGCAGTTAGATGAGAATCGGTGACCTTTACGCTCAAGTGCACGTCTGTTTGTCCAATAATTGGTTAACTGGCCATTATGAACAACAGCAACATCACTAAAAGGATATGCCCAATAAGGGTGAGCAGAACGAATGTCTACATCTGATTCTGTTGCCATCCGTGTATGTCCAATACCGTGAGTACCATTAAAACCATTTAAGCCGTACTGTCCAGAAACAACCGCCGCATCGCCAAGGTCTTTAATCAACTCTAGCGAGTTACCAATTGACAAGATTTCAACACCTTCAATATCTTCAATAAAGTCGGCCACTTTTTTCAAGTCTCCTGAGAATTCGATCTCGTAACGATGGGAATACTCGGTTGGACTCTCTTTCTTAAGCACCTTAACGCCAAGTTCAGCAAGGCGT
>LUMK01000093.1_pt1 | contig 23009 bp, 23 predicted proteins | sample 729981 | NCBI WGS metagenome assembly LUMK01 (sample SAMN03860265, study PRJNA289734) | marine metagenome | biome: seawater column; feature: ocean; material: water; isolation source: Red Sea water column Station 22 - depth 200m | place: Saudi Arabia: Red Sea | collected 2011-10-15 | depth 200 m
GTCATATAGTATTTCATGCGCCCTTTATTCTCGAAGTTTTGTACAAACTCACTGTCAATGAAAAAATCTAGAAAATTTCGTATCAGGTCGCTGGTTATATATATCCCACCTAAAGCGCCTGTTACTAAGGCAATACTTCCAGTGACAGAACCGAATATTTGGCAAAACAAATGAAGTGTTTCTTTGGATAAATGGTCCGGGTTTGGGTTTATAGCGGCAGCAGTTATTTCAGAAGGAGAATGAAACAAAATGTCTTTTCCATTAATTTCACATAGAGCTTCGTACAAATTAACAATACCTGGCCCAGATAGAACCCTCTCAACTGCAACATGACCAAACTTTTTCTGCAATAAGGTGAGAATTTCAATTTCCAAAGAAGTGTTAGGCGCAAGATCTGAATGGCCACCCTGTGCCGGAATTGGAACCCAATTTCCAGACGATCTTATCAAACCACAAACACCCAATCCAGTGCCAGGCCCTATGACCAGTCTTAACCTGTCAGGACGTTCTGTACCGGTCTTTATGGTTACTATATCGGTATCAGTCAATTCAGTACTAGCCAGAGCCTGAGCTTTAAAGTCATTAATCCAACTCACCTGAATATTGTTTAATGCTGATGAAACTTCAGATCTGTTTATGATCCAATCATTGTTTGCTGGTTTAAAGGTATCTAAATGAACTGTTCCTGCTGATGCAATACAAGCTGAGTTAACTTGAATGTCTTCAATAGAAGATAGATAGAATTGGATAGCTTTCTGGATAGTTTCAAACTTTTCACAATGAAGAGTTTTTATACTCATTAATTCAGAGCTACCTACTGGGACAATTGCAAATCTCGCGTTTGTCCCTCCAATATCCCCTACCAGATTATAAAACTCTTTGTTTCCCACAATATCAGTGATTTCTGCCACCATCGAATACACAAACCATATACAAGTCTACCGTACCTGTATTATGCACTCGATGAAAAACACCATCCTCAATTAATATAAGGTCGCCCTCTTTGACATCAAACTCCTTGTTATCCAGCTCCATTCTGCCACTACCCTTCATAAACATATAGACTTCTTCCTGTCCTTCATGCTTATGACCACTGGTAGATTTACTTGGGTGAAGTAATGTTGAACTTACAACAAGATTATTAAGGGAAGTGTTATCCTTAACGATATACCTGTCATCTTCCTTAACTATTTTCCCTTCAATGTTATATGTATCCATGGTGTTAATCTATTTCTCCTTTGGTTAAAGATTTTATTCTATTACTTATCATTTTTTTAATATTTACTTAATTTATATTTGATGTAACCACGGAGGATTGGCTCCTTTTTGAGTGACCGTAAAACTAGCCACTTGATTAGCAAAAGTCAGTGTCTTTTTAAGTGTTGTTGTATCTATACTGGCTAATTTTTCTTGATCTAGCATATTTTGTTTATCTAAATCAAATAGCAGTCCTGCGTTAAAACTGTCCCCTGCAGCAATCGTATCAATGACCTTCACTGGTTCTGTGCTAACACTAATTTCCTTGCCACCATCAAATATCACTTTGGCCCCTTTTTCGCCTAGGGTCAATACAACCATTTTGATGCCCTTGTCAAGCCATTCAGCAGTTACTTTTTCAAAGTCTTGTTCGCCACATAGATAGCTATAATCCTCTTTAGAGATTTTGATAATATCTACTTTCCTGATTAATCGTCCAAAACGTTCAAGATATTTATCTTTGTCCTCTATGAAGTCAGGGCGGATATTGGCATCAAAATAAATCACGCAATGACCTGTAACTTGCTCGACCAGCCATTGCCAGCTCGTGCCACAGGGGTCGGCCTGTAGGCTGATCCCTCCAACCAGTAAAGCTTTGGCATTATTTATTTTATTGACAAAGGGCTTTAAGCTGTTTTCATCAATCAACCTGCCAGCGGAGTTTTCATCAACAAAGTTGTATTTCACAACATCATCAGTGATGTCAGCATAGGCAAGTGTTGTATGTCGATTGGTTTTAATAATAAAATCTTCCTGAACTTTAGAGTCTCTTAGGCAATCCTCTATCGACCCTCCAAAAGTGTCATTAGAGACGGCTCCACAATAATAAGCATCGGCTCCCAATCGCCCTAGAGCTATAGCACTGTTCAGTATGCTTCCACCGACATGCGGACTATATTGTACTTCTCCTTTCTCTGTCAAAAAAGAGACCATATCAATCAACGATTCACCTGCGCAAATTATCATAAGGAGTTTTTTGTATAAAGACTATATTATTTAGTAATGTATACCAATAAGAGGAATAGAATATATGAAATCAACGCGATTTTATATAAAACTTTTATTTTCTTGATTTTTAATGCCTTCACCATAATTTTTGCATTATATTGTTTCCACTATCTTAGATTGTTTCAATTTGTGTCAAAGTGTTTCATAACTTTTCAAAAAAAATTATTGCCGACGAGCATTTAAAAACTCTTTAAACCATAATGCGCTTCTCTTAGGTATTCTTTTATGAGTTTTATAGTCGACAAAGACGATACCAAAACGCATCTTGTATCCCTCAGACCATTCAAAATTATCCATCAAGCTCCAAGCAAAATATCCCCTAATGTCTACTCCTTTTCGAATTGCCTGATCAACAGAGGATAAGTGGTTCTGGTAATAGCGACATCGCTGTTCATCTTCTACAGCACCATCGACAACCTTGTCGTCAACAGCAGCGCCATTTTCAGTGATATAGATAGGAGGCAATTGATAGGTTTGGTGGAGGTCTGTCAGCAACTTAAACAACCCGGCTGGATAAACCTCCCATCCAATCTGGGTGCGCTCAACATCACTCAAATGAACTTGTTTATAGTTTGGATATTGGCCGTCCTGATCAATCACACTTCGGGAATAGTTATTAACCCCCAAAAAGTCAATTTTGACATTAATAATATTCATATCGTCGTCTTCAATAGTTGGCATCAAATCAATATAGTGCTGATAGACAGTCTCTGGATATTCACCCTGCATGATTGGCTTAATAAACCAATGATTGTATTCATCAGCAAAATTAGCGACATCTCTGGCAGACTCATTGACAGGATAAGCGGGGGTAAAGTTAAGCACAATGCCATGCTTAGAATTAACCGCATTTTTTCTTAATATGGGAATAGCTAGACCATGGGCTAGTAGTAAATTGTGGGAAGCTCGAAAGGCAGACCTATCGTCTGTAATTCCTGGGGCATGCTTGCCGTCACGGTAACCATGAAAGGCGCTACACCATGGCTCATTCAAGGTAGCATAAAAATCAATTCTATCGCCAAAATATGAACTCACAACATCAACATATTTGGCATATTTGTAAGCAGTTTCCCGATTCAGCCAGCCACCCTCATCATCGAGATACTGTGGCAAGTCCCAATGATAGAGTGTAACCATGATGGTTAAATTTTTCGCTTCCAACGCACTAATGACTCGGTCATAAAAATCCAGACCTTTTTGGTTAATGCTTCCGTTAGGTCTGATAATGCGAGGCCATGCTATTGAAAGGCGATAGGCATCCATGCCTAAATTTTCAATCAAGTTTACATCATCCTGGTATAGATGGTAATGATCACAGGCGACATCCCCGTTATGTTGTTTGTAGACTTTTCCAGGCTTGGCGCAGAAAGTATCCCAGATTGATGGACAACGCTCATCGACGTTTGTTGCACCTTCAATTTGATAGGATGCTGTGGCTACCCCAAAAAGAAATTTTGGGTCACATAATTTTGAATCTTTTGGAAAGTTATACATCATTGCTCCGTAAATATATATTTGTCAAAATAATTAGTTTATGAATTTATTTAAATTATCAATCAACGATTCACTGGCACAAATTATCATCAGGTTTTTTTATATACAGACTATATTAATTGAAACTTTTATGGACTATGATACTAAAGCATACTTAGCCCATTATGGAATAGATGTACCTTGCTCGGGTCAGCACTAAGCTTAACCAGCTGATTACGTAATGACTTATGAGTACCAGGAATTTTGGCAGTAAGATTTTCATCTTGCATAGCGTTTTTTATATACAACAAAGTGTATTCACCTAGAGCTTCGGTTATTTCAACCTCCGCTTTAATTATATGACCTTCTTCTGTCAATTTTAAGTGCTCAGGTCTAATGCCAACATTAACTTGTTTCCCCATGTCTTTAGAGCTTGTAGCAACGCTGGATACTGCCACACATTCATCATTCAGATTGACTGTAGTTTGCGTTCCTGTATTTACAATTGTTCCTGGCAACAGATTCATTGCAGGAGAGCCAATAAACTGTGCAACAAATTCATTTTCTGGATTGTTATAAAGGTCTAATGGAGTTCCCACCTGTGCCACAGTATTATTTGCCAAAACAACAATTCGAGTGGCAAGGGTCATAGCTTCTACCTGATCATGGGTTACATAGATCATAGTCCGCTCTGGCATTGATTCTTTCAAACGTGCAATCTCGATACGAGTTTTAACACGCAATGCCGCGTCCAGATTGGACAAAGGTTCGTCAAACAAAAAAACTTTAGGATTTCGCACAATAGCACGCCCTATGGCAACTCGTTGACGCTGACCGCCGGAGAGTTCTTTTGGTAACCGGTCAAGAAGGGTATCAAGTTTTAGGGCTTTTGATGCTTTATCAACAGCAGCATCAATCTCTGGCTGTTTATATTTAGCAATCTTGAGAGCAAAGGACATATTGTCGCGAACGGTAAGATGTGGATATAGGGCGTAACTTTGAAACACCATGGCAATGCCTCGCTTTGAAGCAGGTATATCGTTCATGCGCTGTCCATCAATTTCTAGAATACCGCCAGTTATATGTTCAAGGCCCGCTATCATGCGGAGCAAGGTGGACTTACCACAACCGGAAGGACCCACAAACACAACAAGCTCTCCGGAATCAATACTTAAACTGACATTCTTGAGAACTTTGATGCCGTTTTTGTAAGATTTTTCTATGTTTTTGAGGGTTAATTGGGTCATATAAGTAAGATTAGTTATTAGTATTTTTTAGTGCAAAACAAAATTGCCAAGGGCCAAGTTTTTTGTTTTCAATAGAGTCGATACATAGTTTACCCATGTTCTGATTGATATCCTGCCAACTGCCTTCAGGTAGAGAAAACTCCAAAACTTCATCTGACAAATTGAAGGCACAATACAAGCAACTTGAATCATCCTCTCGAATAAAACTTAGAAGCTCTCCTTGAGCATCCATAGATATTTGTTTTCCGCTCTGTAGTACTGGAAACGACTTTCGCAAAGCGATAGCTTTGCGAAAGAACTTTAACAGAGAGTCTTCATCAGATTCTTGTACATCTACAGCCTGTTGAGACTGTTCAGTACATACTGGAAGCCAGGTTTTTTCTGTACTAAAGCCTGCATTTACTGCATTAGCTTGCCACACCATAGGGGTGCGACATCCATCACGACCTTTGTATTCAGGCCAGAATTCAATTCCATATGGGTCTCTCAAGTCTTCAAAATCCAATTCTGATTCCATTAATCCCAATTCTTCGCCCTGGTATATACAGACACTTCCGCGGATGGTGTGCAGCAATATTGCGTAAGTGTATCTAGATAGAGTGTTAAGATTCCAGCGAGAAGGCATTCGCTCCACATCGTGGTTGGAAAAAGCCCAACATGGCCAACCATTGGATGCCTCTCTATCTATTTTATCAAATACTGCCTTCATCGACTGTGCAGTCACAGGACTTTTCCCCAGTAACTCGAAGGAATAGCACATATGCATGCGCTTATCGCCGAAGGTGTATTCACCCAATAATTGCATACCTCTCTGAGCATCGCCAATCTCCCCCAGACAGGCAAAACCCTCATACTGATCTGTAAGGCTTCGAATACGCTCCAAAAATGCTATGTTTTCAGGTTGACTCTTAGAATATAAATGATTCTGCCAATTATATGGATTCACTTGCGTTGCTATACTGTGATCTCTTTTATGCTCTGGTAGAGGCGGATTGTCACGCAATAGCTTGTCATGCATGAAAAAATTAATAGTATCAAATCGGAAACCATCCACACCTTTATCCAACCAAAAACGTGCCACATCCAATAAAGCGTCTTGCACTTCAAGGTTGTGTAGGTTTAAGTCAGGTTGATTACTGAGAAAGTTATGCAAGTAATATTGCTCTCTTTGGCTATTCCATTGCCAGGAAGATCCGCCAAATATTGACAGCCAGTTATTGGGTGGTGTGCCATCTGGTTTAGCGTCAGCCCACACATACCAATCATTTTTTGGGTTAGTATGATCAGTGCGGCTTTCTTTAAACCACGCATGTTGGTCGGATGTATGAGATAGCACCAAATCGATCATAATACGTAAACCAATATTGTGGGCTTCAGTCAACAAAGCATCAAAATCTTCCATAGTCCCGAATATCGGGTCAATTTCACGATAGTCACCGACATCATAACCAAAGTCCTTCATCGGCGATTTAAAGAAAGGTGATATCCAGACAGCGTCAACACCAAGTGATGCTATATATGGTAAACGTTGAGTAATGCCAGTTAAATCTCCAACTCCATCCCCATTGCTATCCTGGTAACTACGTGGATATACTTGATAGATAACCCCTCCTTTCCACCAATTATCATTGACTGTTGAATTCGTTTTCTCTGTATTTATTTTTGATTGATCAAGCATGATATTTATTTAATAGCTCCAGTTAAAAGACCACGAACAAGATAGTTCTGTAAAGCAAAAAACACTATCAAAGGAACAACAATTGAAACAAATGCCGAGGTAGCCAAAATTTCCCAGTTGCCACCTCTGCTTCCCAATAACTCCACTAGCTTAGAAGTCATAACTTCGGTTTGACCAGAAGAGTCAATCAAGAAGACTTTAGCTACAAGTAGATCATTCCAAGTCCATAGGAACTGAAAAATAGAAAAAGCAGCGAGAGCGGGGAAGCTTAAAGGGAGAATAAGTTTCATGAATATTTTAAAATCAGATGCTCCATCAATTCGAGCATTCTCAATAATATCCTTGGGCAGTCCAATCATGTAGTTGCGCAGAAGGTAAATAGCTAATGGTAGTCCAAATCCAGTGTGGGCTAACCACACACCAAGAAAGCCTTTTCCAATACCAATGTGCATGTGCAACTTCAACAACGGAACCAAGGCCATTTGTAAAGGCACTACCAATAAACCAACAACAAATGCTACTAATAGCGCGCGACCTGGAAATTGCATCCAAGCTAAGGCATAAGCCGCAAAGGCTGCTATCAGGATTGGAATAATGGTTGCTGGTATTGCCACAATTAAGGTGCTTAGAAAAGCCTTTCCCATACCATCAACATTTTTAGGATCAAACAAAACATTACGGTAGTTATCCAGGGTAAATTCTGGAGCCATGGGTGCTGTTACAAATACTCTGATGCCACGACTGCCTGTAAACGGATTTTCATTTATCATGCGATAATGGCCATCCTCTCTTAGGGTAATTTCACCACCCTTAGTTAATTTAGCTGTTTCGCCAGGAATATAACCGTCTATTGCACGCGATGAAACCCCCCAAACGCTAATGGTCATTTCTTTTTCAGAGCTAAATAGCATTCCTTCGATGACATACTTGCCATCAATAATCTTCTGAGTTTGTGGATTAGCAGTACGAACAATTATATTCTGTTCGTTAGAATTAAAGCCTTTCCACCAGCCACTAGTCGATATTTGATCAGCTGTACGGAAAGACGAAACTAACAATCCTATGGTAGGAATTAACCATAAAATAACCAGTACAGTTACCGAAATATTAACAGCCCAGCTAAGTGATGATTTTTTTCCAACTATATTGTCCATGCTTGCTCCTTTATTGAATCTCTTTACGAGCATTTTTAACATTCCAAACCAGTATCGGGGTAACAAGTAGCATAAGCACTATTGCGGATGCAGAGCCAACCCCCCAATCATTAGCACGAAAGAATTTGTCGAACATGTAGTTAGCCAGAACCTGTGTACCCCAATGACCATTGGTCATTGCATAAACAATATCAAAGACCTTTAATACGACAATAGTAATTGTGGTCCAGACTACCAGTATGGTGCCTTTTATCTGTGGTACTTTTATTCGAAAGAAAAGCTGCCAAGGGTTGGATCCATCTATGATTGCTGCTTCAATTGTTTCTTCTGGAATACTTCGTAAAGCAGCTGCAAGAATCACCATAGCAAATCCGGTTTGGATCCAAATCAAAACTATCATCAAAAACAAGTTATTCCATAATGACATGGTAATCCATGTTTGAGGTGCATCACCACCAAAAAATAGATATAGTGCATTTATCAGACCAATTTGATCTTGGTCAACGGGTCGAGCATCATAAACTAGTTTCCAAATAACCGAAGCCCCTACAAAAGAAATAGCCATAGGCATAAAAATTATCGATTTGGCTACGTTTCCCCAACCTATTCGATCTGTTAGATGGGCTGCTAACAAGCCAAATCCAGTGGAAATTGCCGGTACAATCACTAGCCATGACATATTATTGCGAAACGCTTCCCAGAACTTTTGGTCATTAAACATCTGCGCATAGTTAGTCAAGCCGACCCACTCATCCCCATAGGCATGACGCTCAGTTAGGGATAAACGTAAAGTCTCCAATACTGGATACGCAAGGTATAACAAAAGAACAAATAATGCAGGAAACAAGAATAACCATGGCCGTATCTGGTTGGCCAAACTTATATTGCGATTAATGTTTCTGCCATGGGCGGGTAATAATATATTATCCAAAAACCAATTCGACAGGTAGTAGTAGCCTAAGCAAAAAACCACTGAGGCGCTGATCATCAATAATCCTTGAATGATAGGTTGCATAACTAATACCTAAATAATATAACAATAAGAAGGAGGAACAACCCCGGACATTTTAGACTGTCCGGGGTTTAAAGTTAACACTATATTTACTTTAAAAAATACCCTATACAAGGAGAAAAGACATAGGGCTATATAAGCAACAGTGCTATTTAGTTGTTACTTTAATGCATCCCACGATGCTTGAATTGCATCAGCTACTGACTGAGCAGACGCGCCGTCAGCATAATCAACCATACCAGTCCAGAAAGATCCAGCGCCAACGCCACCAGGCATCAGGTCAGAGCCATCGAAACGGAATGTTGTGGCACCTAAAAGAATGTCATTCATCTTCTTCAGGGTAGGATCAGAGAATACAGAAGTATCCACACCCTTATGAGGAGTCAGGAATCCTTTACGCGCCATCCAGATTTCATGTGCTTCAACAGACTGTAGATATTCAATTAACGAATGCGCTTCAGGCGAATCGTTAGTAATAGCAAACAGAGTTCCGGCACCTAACACTGGTGAGCCCAGGTTACTACTTGCATAAGCAGGGAAGTAGAAGAAATCTGCATCTTCACCCACAGTGGTTCCTTCAGGGAAGAAAACCGGGATAAAGGAAGCTTGGCGGTGCATGTAGCACTGCGGTGGTGAACTAAACAAACCTTTAGGGCTATCACGGAAGTCAGTAGTAGAAACCGCACCGGAGCCACCAGCAACATACGCTTCGTTACGTGCAAAAGCACCAAACTGCTCAATCGCTGCAACAACACGAGGGTCATTGAACTTCATTTCGTTAGAGACCCAATCATCATATATAGCTGGTGATTGTGTTCGTAACATCATATCTTCTACCCAGTCAGTAGCCGGCCAGCCAGTTGCGCCACCAGATCCCAAACCGATACACCATGGTGTACTACCGTCTGCCACTATCTGATCATTGAGGGCTTTAAGCTCTTCCATACTGCTAGGCACTGCATAACCAGCATCTTCAAAGTTTTCTGGATTGTACCAGACTAAAGACTTTACATCTATCTTGTAGAAAAAGCCATACAAATTATCTTTACCATCTGGGTCTGCATATGTGCCAAGATCTACCCAAGATTGACCAGCGGCATAATTGTCTCTAACCCAATCACCAGTACCAGAAGCTAAAGGTGTTAAAAAACCTAATTTAGCAAAATCAGCAGCCAGACCTGGTTGTGGAAACACTGACACATTAGCAGCAGAGCCAGCTTCTGCATCAATTCGAACTTGTTGCTCAAAGCTGTCAGAACCTACATACGAATATGTATTCCCTGTGGCATTCGCATATCCATCAAGGACTGCCTCTACGTTCTCCTGATCTCCACCAAGCCATGGTCCAAATACGGATACGTTGCCGGCGAGTGCAGTGGAAGCTGCAAAAAATGCAGCAGTCACACACGCCAGTGAATTAATTTTTTTCATATTTAACTCTCCATTAATAAAATATAAAAACCCTTTATGAAAAAACTAAAGGATTGTTCTATTGTTGTAAAAAACACTTCTTTAGTTCCTTAACTAATAAAAAATTTGGAAGCGTTTCCAATTATATACATAAATAATATAACTTGTCAACGGTTAATTATAAGATAAATAAAAAATAAAAGAAAAGGTCTGTAAACCCTTTTTAATATGGTAAAAATACGGAATTTAAGAGTTTTAAAAGTAATTATAGATGTCAACAATAATAGATGTAGCAAAATTAGCTGGAGTAGGAATTGGAAGTGTTTCCAGAGTTATTAATGGTAAAGACTCTGTATCAGACAAAACTAGATTAAAAGTAAACAAAGCTATTAAAACTTTGAATTACAAACCAAACCAGTCTGCACGTTCTTTAGTATCAAAAAAATATACTTCAGAGGTAGTGTGATCTGATGTTCCAATAATATAATATTTTTCATCAGACCTAATTTAGCAATTGACTCTGTTAATGACTTAATTAGTAAGGGATGTGATGGGATTATATTTTGGGGTACCGACATCACACATTTTGATATTGCTTATATCGAAAAATATTTCCCCAACATTGTATTACTAAACAATCGGATCGAAAAAATTGACCAGAAATGTTTTTATTTTAACCATTACAAAGCAGGATATATTGCTGGTCAACACTTGGTAGATAAAGGCCATAAAAGTATTGCTAGCATTACCGGTGACTTTCAAACTGAAGATGGTAGAAAAAGACATGAAGGATTTTTAGATGCAATGAAAGACAACAGCATTACTATCCCATCTGAATTTATTATTGAGGGAGACTATAGCTTTATTAAAGGGCAAAAAGGTGTAATGACGCTGTTAAAGAGAAATCTAGATTTCACTGCTTTATTCTGTGGGAATGACCAATCCGCAATGTCAGCCATAGCAACTTTAACTAGCAAAGGTTTTAATGTGCCTGATGACATTTCCGTACTTGGTTATGACGATAACGAAATAGCACCTTTCACCTCTCCACCGTTATCTACTGTTCGTGTCCCATTCGATGATATGGCCTTAGCCGCAGTGAGATATTTGTTGAATACATGCTATGACCTACAATTGAGCGTTGAGCATAATTTTCCTGTTGAGCTTATTGAAAGAAAGAGTGTGAAAAATATTAACAACAAATAGAATTAAGAATTAAAATTCACTCTATCAACTCTAATATCATGAAAAAATTATTGGTAGAAATTAAATGAGATTCGGTATTTTAGGTGAAGCCAAAATAGCTCGTGAATGGCTTGTGCCAGCAATCATTGAGGCTGGACATGAGGTTACCCATCTTGGACGCAGAAATCCTGGCCAAAAATCTTTGACAGAGATTTATCAAGACGTTATTGAGACAGACTATGAGAGCTTGTTGACAGAACCATCTATTGAAGCAATCTACAATCCTCTACCAAACCACCTTCATGTACCCTATTCCATCGCCGCACTCCAGTCAGGTAAGCATGTACTTTGTGAAAAACCTGTGGCATTAAATATAGAAGAGTTATCTCAACTAGAAACAGTAGCCACTAAGAGTAAATTGTATTTTCAAGAAGCCTTTATGGTCAGATATCATCCACAGTGGAAATGGTTACAAGAGTTAGATATCGGAAATATTCAGACTGCACATTTCATTTTTAGCTATCCACAACAGCCTGAAGGAAATTATCGCAATAGTAGTAGTTTTGGTGGAGGCCCTCTTTATGATATTGGTTGCTATGCGATTCTTGCTGGTTGCCTACTTTTTGATGGCACACCCGAAGTCGTTTCAGCTTTCGCAAAGATGAATGATAATTTTGATGTCGAAAAGCAGGTAGATGCGGTTCTGAAGTGGCCAAATGGAGAGATTCTTAACTTTACCGTTTCTGGCGATGCCGCGCTTTGCCAAAGCCTACACGTCCTAGCTGATAATGGTTGGGCAAAACTTGATGTGCCAGTCAACCCACCTGATTTAACCTATGCATACTGGTCAAGAGGCGGTCTAGAGAGAGGTGAAAGAATTAGTTTTCCTAGTTGTGACCAGTACAAGCTTATGGTGGATGATTTTGTTGATCAGGCTAATTCAGGTACTCCCTCAGATTTTTCAATTTCTATAGTCGTAACTCAAACCATTAATGAAATTCAACGAAAATCAGGTCTTTTAGGTAAATAATTCTTTCTGTATACTGATATTTAGTGTTTAATCCCAGGCGCCTAACAAAGGGTTTGAATCGAGATTAGGGACTAATCTTTGACCTCGTGCAAGACTATGTATTCGATCCATATCTTGATCATCAATCTCAAAATCATAGATATCAATATTTTCTTTCAGTCTATCTAGTTTTGAAGTTTTTGGAATTGCAACTGATTGCTGTTGAATAAGCCACCTCAATGTGACTTGAGCTGGAGTTTTTTTATACTTTTCAGACAACTCTATAATTACACTATCTTTAGCTACATCTCCACGACAAATAGGGCAGTAAGCTACAGGTATAACATCCATTTCACTCATTTTTTTAAGGAGTATTTCTTGTGAAAGAAATGGGTGGTATTCAACCTGGTTACAATAAATATCTTCAAAACCAAGGCGAGCACACTCGTTTAAGAGGGTAGTGTTAAAATTTGAAACACCAATAGCCTTTGCCTTTTGGTTTTCTTTAATACCATACATTATTTCAAGCATATCTCCAAGATTAGTGCTGAAGGTTGGCCAATGAATTAATAGCAAGTCAACATAGTCAGTTTTAAGATCTGAAAGGCTTTGATTAAATGCTTCAACGATTCCTTCATTTTTAACTTTGGTAGTGTCAATTTTAGTTGTTAAAAAAAACTCATTTCTATCAATACCGGAGTCAACTATTCCACTACCAACTGCTGATTCGTTTTCATACATCGCTGCGGTGTCAATATGACGATATCCTACTTCTAGAGCCTTTCGAACCACCCTTCTGCACTTACGTCCTCTCAACTCCCAGGTACCAAGCCCTATTGAAGGGATAGAGATTCCAAATCTTGTAAAACTTCTACTCATAGTGATTTACCTTATACGTCCCTCAGTTGTTTTATCAAAGAAGACTGTCTGAGATAAATTAAAGATTAGCTTAACTTTCTCACCAGCTGAGACTCTTGAGTTCCCGTTGAGTCGAGCAACAACCTGTTTTTCTCCCAATTCCAGAATTGCAAAGGTGTCAGAACCTGCCGGCTCAACAACATCAACAAGTAGCTCTTTTTCAACAACTTCAGTATTTGAATCATTAGCTAATAATTCTAAATCCGTGATTGCTTCAGGACGTATACCGCAAACCACCAATTTATCAATATAACTCTCTAGACCTTTTACATCACTAACAGGCAATGAAACATTTTCACCACTACTACTTTTCATTTGAAACTCTATATTATTACCAACTTTCTTAACTTGTCCTTCGATTAAGTTCATTGAAGGAGCTCCCATAAAATTCGCAACAAACATATTACTAGGATTGTTATAAATTTCGTATGGAGAACCATACTGCTGGATACAACCATCCTTTAAGACAGCTATCTTAGTTGCCAAGGTCATAGCCTCAATTTGGTCATGGGTTACATAAATAATTGTGGAACCCAATCGTTGATGAAGTCTTTTAATTTCAGTCCTCATGTCGATACGTAATTTCGCATCAAGATTTGACAAAGGTTCATCAAACAAAAATACCTCTGGTTCACGTACAATCGCACGACCCATCGCCACACGCTGTCTCTGACCACCTGAAAGTTGACTAGGCTTTCGATCTAAAAGTTCACTAATTTGAAGAGTATCAGCTACTTTGTCGACGGCTTTACTTCGTTCATCTTTGTCTATACCCTGCATCTCCATACCAAAACTAATATTTTGAGAAACTGTCATATTGGGATAAAGTGCATAGGACTGAAAAACCATGGCAATGTTGCGCTTTGAGGGATGCAAACCAGCAACCGAATTATCCCCAATCAAAATTTCACCACTCGTGATTTCTTCCAGTCCAGCGATGGTATTCAGCAAAGTTGATTTTCCGCAACCAGAAGGCCCTACCAAAACTAAAAAACCACCATCCTCTATAGAAAGATCAATTCCTTTCAGTACCTCGACAGCGCCAAAATTCTTATAAAGATCGCTAATCGTTAGTGAAGCCATATTTCTATCCTTAAATTAATAATTCCAAAAAAATCATTTTTAACCCTTGACAGCACCTGCCATTAAACCACGAACAAAATATCGCCCTGAGACGATATATACAATAAGAGTTGGTAATGCTGCCAAGATTGCTCCTGCAAAATGAACATTATATTCCTTAACTCCTGTCGATGAATTGACAAGGTTGTTTAAAGCTATAGTCATTGGAATAGAATCAAAATCAGCGAACGAAGCGCCAAATAAAAAGTCATTCCATATATTCGTAAATTGCCATATAACCGTTACCACTATGATCGGTCCTGAACTAATAATTTCTAAAAAAGAGTGTTGTGAAACCCAAACCGTATACCACATGAACCAAAATTAATCCCGATGTTGTTCCTGCTAAACCAAGCAGTCCAAGGATTTTTGCCATTGGAATTAAGACTACCTGAAAGGGAATAAAACATGCCAGCAAGAGTAAACCAAATACCACTCCATGACCTCTGAATTGCCACTTAGTTAAAACATAACCATTTAAAGAACCTAATACTGTTGATATAAATACCGCAGGAACAACCATTAGAATCGAATTCCATAAATATGGTTTAAGACCACTAGGGTCTATTCCAATTTGTGCGCTAGACCAAGCCGACTTCCAAGGATCAAGTGTCCAAATGGATGGTAAATTTAACATACCACCTGAACGTATATCATCAAGATGCTTAAATGAATTAATCATCATCACATAGAGGGGCAATAAATAATAAATGACAAACACAAAGAGCACGATATAAATCAAAGTTCGCGACATTCTTGATTTGTTTATATTGCTCTCTTGTAAGGCATTTAATTTCACTTTTGATCCTCACTTCTGAGTTCGCTGTAGAGATAAGGAATAATGATTGAAAAAATCATTACCAGCATAATTATTGCTGATGTAGCACCTACACCCATCTGATTTCGTTCAAAGGTATACGAATACATAAATGTTGCAGGCAGTTCGGTCGCCCTTCCTGGACCGCCATGAGTTAAAGCAATGACCAAATCGTAGGCCTTTATTGACAGGTGGGCAAGAATTACAAAGGCTGATAGGAAGGCAGGACGAAGCATTGGGATAATGATTCGTTTGTAAATACGAAAGCCAGAAGCACCATCAATCTGAGCTGCCTTCATTATCTCCCCATCAATCCCTCTTAGCCCAGCCAAGAACATTGCCATTACAAAACCTGAGCTTTGCCATACCGCTGCGATTACTACTGTATATATTGCGTAACTACGATTTTTAATCCAATCAAATTTAAAGTCCTCCCATCCCCATAGATGGACAATATTTTCAATTCCAATACCTGGATCTAGGAACCATTTCCAAGCTGTACCTGTAACAATAAAAGATAAAGCCATAGGGTAAAGGAAGATTGGACGGATAATTCCCTCTGCTCTTATTTTCTGATCTAGCAATATAGCTAAAAGTAGACCAATTAAGGTGCTAATGACGATATATAAAAAACCAAAAATAAAGAGATTATTAACGGCAATTTTCCAATGCCTTAAACGAAATATCTTGAAATAGTTATCCCAACCCATCCATTCATGAGTAGGAAGCATACGGGAATCAGTCATGGACAAATATCCAGTGTAGATAATAAATCCGTATACAAAAACTAGAATCAGAAAAAAGCTTGGTGCTAAAACAATTCTAGGGAGCCAAAGTTGAAGGTAATTTTTCATTTATTACAATTCTAATCAAAAAAATAGTTGGCGAACTATTAATTCGCCAACTATTAAAGGAGATAAACCCAATAAAATCTAAGAACGAAATTAGATTAAATTTAGTTTACTTTGCAGCTGCAACTGCAGCAACCATCTCTGCTGCTGCTTCTTCAGCTGAATACTCACCATTAAAGTGAGCAGTAACAACATCGTAGATCGCATTTTTGATTCCAGCAGGGACTGTATGTCCATGAGCCATAGAACCAAACAAGCTACCAGCAGCGTTTGCTGCGGCTAGATCTGCCATACCTTTCTTACCACAACCATCAAACATCATATCAGGAACGTCAGTACGCGCTGGTACTGAACCCTTCACAACATTAAAGGCTGATTGGAAGACTGGATTCATAACAGATGATGCCATAGCTTTCTGTGCATCAGAACTTCCAGAACCGCTAAACATAGCGAATTGGTCAGAGTTAAACGTTACTGAACCCTGAGTTCCTGGGAAACGGATACAAACGAAATCTGAACCAGGCTTCTGGCCGGCTTTCAAGAATTCACCTTTCGCCCAGTCGCCCATCATTTGCATACCAGCTTCGCCATTAATCACCATAGCTGATGCCAAGTTCCAATCACGACCAGAGAAGTTATCGTCAACGTAAGAACGTAGTGTTGCCATTCTATTGAATGCTTCAACCATCAACGCACCTCCGAGAGCGTCTTCGTTTAAATCAATCAATGCTGATTTATAGAAGCCGTTTCCTAGACTAAGAGCAACGCCATCAAAAATAGTTGCTTCTTGCCATGCTTGTCCACCATGTGCGAGTGGAGTTATTCCATTCGCCTTCATTGCGTCAAGTACAGAAACCAGCTCTTCCCATGTGGTAGGAGCATTTCCACCTGCTGCATCTAATGCTGATTTGCTAATCCAAACCCAGTTAGTAGAGTGCACATTTACAGGCGAGGCAACCCAATTACCATCGTACTTAGAGAAAGCTTGCAAGGCAGCAGGAACAACTGCATCCCAGCCCTCTGCAGCGGCTACATCATTTAGGTTAGCTAGAGCGCCTTGAGCAGCCCAATCCTGAATATCAAAACCAAGCATCTGGACTGCTGTCGGAGCATTGCCAGCTGTAACACGAGCTTTAAGCGTTGTCATAGCAGCGTCACCACCACCACCAGCTATAGGCATGTCTTTCCAGCCAACACCTTTACCAGCTAAGTCATCTTTTAACACACCAACTGCTGCAGCTTCACCACCTGAAGTCCACCAATGTAGAACCTCAACGTCGTCTGCTAAAACTTGAGTTGCACCAAAAGAAAGAACCAAGCATGCCGCTAAACATTTTGTAAATAGTTTTTTAACCATTTTTATCTCTCCATTATTAAAAATAAATGCTCATCTTAATGCAATAAGCATTAAACGAACAAAGCTTACAAACCAAATAACTTTTTAGCGTTATTGGAGTTTGCTTGACTAAAAATATTATCTGAATTCATTATATTGTCAATACCTTGACACATTTCGTCATGATTTGTAACACATTGAATTAATCAAAAAAATTGAGACCAATGTATATTTTGTCTTGGCTAGAAAGATGTAAAATTTATTTGATAGTAATAAGAGTGATGTTGCGCTTATTAAAAAAAGAGAACCAAAGTTCTTTATAATATTCCGCTAGCTTCATATATCGTATTGTTCTTTCTTGTACTTATTATGAAATAAATCATGGAAAACACAATAAAACAAGAAATTACCAAAACCAAATCCTTTTTGTGTGGTCTTCAAGATGTAAAGAAAAGCTTTGAAACGGTTTCCTCGAATATTAAAAGGGAAGTTGAGTATATACAAAGTATGCAGCTCAATAACATTCCCGTTATTCCAGAAATTAACTACAAATCTATTTTAAGTGGTAACTTGTCAAATTCTCAAATTTCTGAGATAAAGCGTCGAGGATCTTTAATTATTCGAGGTGTCTTTGACGAGCAATTAGCCAGAGATTGGAATGACGAAGTTGCTGAATATATTTTGCACAATGACTACCATACTAAATCAATTGAAAAAGCAGGTATGGATCAATATTTTTCTCAATTAAAGTCAGGTGAACCACAAATTTTTGGAATTTATTGGTCAAAGCCACAGATGCTTGCTAGGCAATCCGAATCAATGGCAAATACCAAGAAATTTTTAAATTCATTGTGGGATGTCTCAACGAACACAGGTGATGAGTTCGACCCTAATCAGGACTATATTTATGCCGATAGAATTCGACGCCGTGAACCTGGTGATGTAAGTTTAGGCCTATCACCTCATATAGATGGCGGCTCATTTGAGCGCTGGGTTGACCAAGGCTATCAAAAAGTATATAGCGCTGTATTTAATGGCGATTATTCATCTTATGACCCATGGAAAGCGGCTTATCGGACTCAGACAAATGAGTACAAGTCACCGGCTGTTTGTTCAATGTTCAGAACTTTCCAGGGATGGACTGCACTTACCTCTCAAGGACCTTTAGATGGTACCCTTTCAGTGATTCCTATCGCGAATTGTATGAGCTATCTACTGCTTCGTGCATTGCAGGATGATATCTCTCCAGACAATCTTTGCGATGCAGAGCCTGGTCGCCCTCTCAATATCTCTTCAAAGTATCACGAAGACCTTCTGGCTGGCTTGGTTTCTATTCCAGAAGTGAGTCCAGGTGATACTGTCTGGTGGCATCCAGACATCACTCATTCAGTAGCCGATAAGCATTCAGGCAAGGATTATTCAAATGTAATGTATATTGGCGCCTCACCAAAGTGTCAGAAAAATTTAAATTATGCTAAAAAGCAAACTCAGAAATTTCTCGAAGGAAAGAGTCCTCCTGACTTTGCAGCTGAAGACTACGAGGTTGACTTTAAAGCTAGATTTACGGTTGAGGAGTTGAGCGATCTTGGGCGAACTCAAATGGCACTCTAGAAGAGTGGTGATGTTTAATTGGTGAATCGGCTGACAAGTCAATCAAGAAAGTGAACCAAGACAGATATTTAGCATTTTCTTTTGTCTTAATACAGAAGGTGTAGGTACCAGTCATCAAATATATATCTTCTGAAAATCTCTTTTTTATAGTTTTATCATGGTCTAGCTCTACCGAAGCTTGGCCTTCTATAGTTTTAATAAAATAGTCTTTTATTTGTTCTCGAGAAGATAATGCTTTAGACAAAAATGTTGGCAATAAGATGGCACTCTCGTGATACATGTCCAGAATGCATTCTAAATTGCCACTATTAAAACACTCAGTCCAAGTTTCAATAATATTTTCTGGACTTTGGTCTCGGCTACTCTTCATTTAAAATTCCACTTAGTGAATAAAATTTCGTAATTGGTTTTGCTTTTTTTTTCGAGATAAGTATCCCAGAATTTAATTCAGCTTTGTTTTTTTTGTATCCCTTGATATAGTGGTAGTCAGTCTTACCCACAGGACTCTTCAGGTTATCATATTTATTGTTTTCTGAATCCAAAATTCTAAACCAGGCGCCATATTCGTGGTCGACCATATGATTCCAACTATAATCCCAAATACGGTTGTACCAATCCCAGTAACTCTTCTTGCCTGTTCTCTTTGCTAGTATCGCTGCAGCAGCAATAGATTCAGCCTGAACCCAGAAGTACTTGTCTCCATCGCAAACATTGCCGTCTGGCGCAATGCCGTAGACAAGTCCGCCTGAATTTGAGTTCCAACCTTTATCCACAGCAACATCGAATAATTCTTGAGCTCGAATCAATAACCAATCTTTATCAACGTATCTTTCCAATATAACCAACAACTTTGCCCATTCAGTTAGATGGCCAATTTGAAAACCCCAAGGTCGGAATAAGTCGTCTGGAGTGTCCTTATTGAATGACCAGTCAATCTTCCAGTCAGAATCGTAATGTTCCCATATCAAGCCATCAGCTAGTTTTGCCTGCCTTTGGCAAATATTTCCTGCCACCAGAAGCGCACGTTGCAAATATTTCTCTTCTTGAGTGGCCTCGAAAGCCATAATGAGTGCTTCGCAGGAGTGCATATTGGCGTTTTGTCCGCGATACTCGAATACATGACTCCAGTCTGCACTGATCTCGTCGCAATATAAACCTGCTTCCTCAGACCAAAAATATTTTTCCATCAGATTGAAAGTTTCATCGATATATTTTTTAGACTCTGAAAGACCTGCTTTATAGCCGGTCGAGTAAGCCAGGAGCACGAATGCCAGTCCATAGCAATAATTGGTTGGATCTTTAATCTCTTTGTCATTTAAAATCCATGCATAACCTCCAGTATTGCTATTAAGGTGGAATTGGCGTAGATAATCAATACCATGTTGAGCGACATCCAAATACTCGCTATTTTTAAACTCTTTTGCGGCCATCGCATAATTGAAGATAAAACGGGTACTACTGACCAAATGCCGGGTCTTTGCATCATAGACACTACCGTCATCGCGGAAGTTTTGAAAAAATCCACCAACCACTTTGTCAATACAGCGTGGGTGATAAAAAGACATGATGGAGCTTATGTGTTCTAGTAAAAATTCTTTGCTATTAAATGTCGGCATCTTTTAAAAAGACTCTACACAGGAAAGTAAACCTCAACAATTAAACCACCACCTGGTCGATCTTTTAATTCAAGTTCGCCACCATGAATATTTGCTATGTTTCTGGCTATACCCATTCCTAAACCAGAATGAGCTTCGCTTAGTTTGTGTTCCAAACGATAGTAAGGCTTAAAAACATTTTCTTTATCAACATCACTCAATCCAGGGCCTTTATCCATGATTTGTATGAGTATGCCATTGCGTATTTTTTTCCCTTTCACTTCAACCCCTTTACCGTAGGTCATTGCGTTATTGATCAAATTAGAAAAAAGACGTTCAATAGCAACAGGTCTCCCCTTCATAGTAATCTTTTCATTCATACTTAACTTAATGGGAAGGTGAAGAATTTCTTCCTTTTTAAGTATCGTGTTAAGCAACTCTTTTAAATCAATGACGGTAGTGTTTTCATGTTCTGCACCATCTGTCATGATTTGCAAACTTCCCTTTACCATAGTCTCAAGGTAGTCTAAATCTCCAATCAAGTTTTCTTTGATGGGACCTTCCTCAATTCCCTCAACCCTGAGACGTGCTCGAGTTAATGGTGTTTTCAGGTCGTGCGAGATTGCTGTAAACGTTCGCTCTCTATCTGCAATAAATCTCCGAATGCGTTTGGCCATTGAATTAAATGCGCCTATCGTCGCTACTATCTCTTTTGAGCCCTTTTCCTCTAGTTGTCTTGGATTACGACCTCTTCCTAGAAGATCTGCCTGATGAGCTAGGAGCTTGAGAGGCGAAATAATCCTACGAACAAATAAAAAAGTCAGTAGAAGTACAGTCAAAGATACCGCTATAGAAGTAAATATACGTTCCCCATTAATCCAATCAAAACTTAGTAGTAATTCACCTTTAGGAATAATTGTTGCTAAATACATCCAACCAGTTTGTTGATTTAATCTGAATTGAATTACTGCAATGGGAATTTCATCTTTAGGTGCTATAAGTCCAAGGTTTTTCCATATCGGTGATAACGAAACTATCGCATTGTTGTCTGTTAATCCCTTTAATGGTTTATTTGGTGTCATTGTTTTAGCATTCTCAAAACTTACAAATGAAAGATTCAAATCTTCAATCTGACCCATATAAGGAGACATACTTTTTTGTATATTATCTCGAACCAATAAAGAAAATTCAGTAGTTGCAATTGGAGTCAAATCGATATATTCTGGATTCATTGAAACAAAGAACTCTGCTTCAAAATCTAAGAAAGTCCCACCATTTGTACGAAATTCTTCAAGGGTTTCCTGTCGATACTGATTTGGCAATTTTTCAAAAAAACCAATAGCCTTGCCGATATGATTTCCCATAGATTGAGACAGTTCAGTCATTCTGTCTCTCTCTGAGGACTTTAATTGCTCAACCCAAATCCAAGTACCTAATAACTGAGCTATTAGGACGCCAATAAAAATTATAGAAGTCACTCTGGCTAATATAGTTTTTGGCACTAACCAAGAAAGATTTGAAGTTTTAGCTGTCATTTTTTCAAAAGAAATACATATCCTTTACCTCGAACACTCTGAATAATCTCTCCTTCAAGATGATCACTAAGCTTTTGACGTAAGCGGCTTACGGAAGTGTCAATAGAACGATCGAATGGCTCTATCCGTCTACGGTGCAATAATTGACTAATCTTATCTCTACTTAAGACGGTTCCAATCTGTTTATGAAAAACACCCAGCAAATCAAACTCGGCACCAGTTAGATCTAGATCTATACCTGCTATAGAAGCTTTTCTGGCGGCATAGTTTATTTCGATTTGTTGATCAGATGATTCTCCTTCGGTATCGATATACATACGCCTGAGAAGAGCCTTAATTCGTGCCAAGAGCTCTCTAGGATTGAATGGTTTGCCTAAATAGTCGTCTGCCCCTAACTCCAAACCCAATATGCGGTCTAGGTCATCACTGGCAGCGGTAAGCATGATAATGGGGATGCTTGATTTTTGTCGCAACCTTCTACAAATTTCCAGCCCATCAATACCTGGCAGGCCAATATCTAATATAAGTAAATCGAATTCAGTTTCGTCTCTACTTAAAAAAGACTCTCCATCTGTAAAACCTTCCACTTCAAATCCATTTTTTGCAAGATAGTCATCGAGAAGTATAAGAATCTCCTGATCATCATCAATAATAGCAAGTTTTGTCATTTAATTAATATTTACTTGGTTTGTTTAACCTTTTGCGTAGGTTTGTGCCGTTTCACTGTTAAATTCAATCATAATACAAGGCTCGTCACCCACTACCTGGGCTTGATGACCAGGCTTGCACTC
>LUMK01000121.1_pt1 | contig 22911 bp, 32 predicted proteins | sample 729981 | NCBI WGS metagenome assembly LUMK01 (sample SAMN03860265, study PRJNA289734) | marine metagenome | biome: seawater column; feature: ocean; material: water; isolation source: Red Sea water column Station 22 - depth 200m | place: Saudi Arabia: Red Sea | collected 2011-10-15 | depth 200 m
TCATTGGACGCCATATGAGTTATTAGCAAGAAATTCTAACTATTACCTTACTTTGAATATAACTGACGTCAACATAATTTTTCGTAAATCAATCATTAAGGGTTTTTTTGAAGACAAACTTGTAAATCTAGATTTTAAAAAATCTGCCATAAAACATCCTACAATTAATGGGGATGGATTGATGCAATCTAGCCTACTTCATATTTTTTTTGATATTGAGACGGGTGCGGATTATCCTGACGGAGATGAATGGTTTATCGCCGATTTTTTATTTCCTTATGATATGAAAATATCTGATGAAATTATAGGACCAGACTATTTTACAACTATACCTGCTGCAGATAACAAAAACTTTTGGCATCATCGTGAAATGATTAGATACAAGTATGGTAAGACAAAAAAGCTTAGTGAAGCATTAGAATTTTTAGAGGTAAAATACAAAGAACTTCATTCAATGGTTGAACCATTGGAGAAAGACATCAAGTGACTACATTCCATCCTTTTTTGGTAAAGATGAATTTTTTCCGTCCTGCGGAACCATCAGAACCAGTCCAAACTTGATTAAATTTCCATTTACCAGATTCTATATCATATTTGTATAAAACTTCAGATGTATCACTTGGAATATTATTATTATTGAGATGGTACGGGAGTAATTCCACTACAAAATCAATTTTTTCTATTGCACTGTTGAAATCATGATTCTCATTCAAATCGGTTACAAATCGAACATTCGGTTTTCCTGTAAAAAGTATTTCAACTACGATAGCGTTTCCCTTACCACGCCGTCTCTTCATTTCTTTGATAATTGACTTTACCCTCTCCCACGCCCTAAATTCAAACCATTTGAAAAACTCCTCACTAAACGGTAGCGGTATATCAATAGTTAATGCACTAACAAAGTTTTCTTTATTTTGTTCCGTTTCTTCCTGCAGAATGCTAAATTTTCCATTGAATAAACCATAGATCACTTCAATTTCCCATGGTGAAATCCCATAGTATGCCAAACGAACAGTTTGTGGTTTTTCCTCCATTAATTTCTAAAGTAGAAATTTGTAATTAAAGGTTAAAGGTAATTGGAAAATTTCTAATTTAGAAAATTGTGTCCAGATATTTCCAAAGATACATCGAACCTATCGTGCCTATAACAAATAACATTGGTTTCCATGCAAATACCGGTAGATTTGGAGTTACCAATTTTATCTTATAATTATCAAATACAGTATGTACATATTTTTTAATTCTATTATTCCAAACTCTATATTCAATTTCATATTTTTTTAGCATATTTTCTATTTCGTATATCACTGGAGTTCTTTGCCCAAACAGATGTTGTAAATAATCTCTAGAAATTTCTACCTCAGCATGTATAGCCACAAGCTCTTTTTTCAATTCCACAAGTCTTACATGCATTTCCCATGGTTTTTTGAGTTTCAGGGAAAGACCATTACCAATTTGAAACGGTTGCTTATGTTCAAATTTGACCTTTGAAAAACCCTCTTGTAAAAACATTTGAAATAATTCACTAACATTTTTTTTTACCACAACGTGAAGCTGTTCTACATTAGAACTTTTTTCTATGTTCACCACTCCTTTAAGACCATCAAAAAAAGAAATTGTCTTAGGGTATTTTGTAAGATATTCTGCCATAGCTTTGTTCTCAAAACTACCTATATTTAAAAGCAAATATGATTCTAAGCTGATTTTTTAAATAATATACTATTTTTTCAAACCTCTGACATAAACACACTCATCATATGGAATCGCTGTTTCTTCAGAACTGATTTTTCTATCCGTCAATTTTGCACCAGATTCTCTAATAATAGCCATTGGCAGTAATTCATCTCCCTCTCCCATTTTGTGATTTGCAATTGATGCTAAATTGTCTGCAGTAGCTTGAAATGTTACTTTCAACACGTTTCCATCAAGATCTTTGGTTGCACGTCGATCTGAAACGGGTTCAATTCCAGAACAAGCTATTGCCACGCCGCTAGTACCTATTCTTGCTGGCATAAGTCTACTGTCAACTATTATGATACCAACATGTATGTGATAATCCAAAAAGAATTTCCTTTTAATTTGCTCTGCAACTTGATAAGGATCATTAGGATATAAAATCAGTTTACCCTGAGAATTAGATTTGTCAATACCAGCATTGGGTGCCATAATATTATTTGATGATGTGATAACAAATCCAGAAACACCACCGAAGACAACATCCGATTCGCGAACTATTGCCTCGCTTAATTTTCTGTTAATTGAAAATTCTCCCGATAATTCATTTGCCTTTTCAGAGAGTTTAATAGAATTATGATCCAGTATTCTTCCTTGTGAAATGGAAATGTATTTGCTTGAAATGACTAGAATGTCACCTTCATTTAGGGAAACACCGTTTTCTTTTACAAGTTTTCTAATTTCATTATAAAGGTCAAATTTGCCCTCTTTTTTTGTTGCCTGAACTGGAAAGACTTCTAGAACCATAATCAGTTTTTAATTCACTTCCTTTTTATTATTCTGAAAAGGTTTTAATCTAAAGAAGAAGCGATTTTGAATATGAATATAACGGAAAAAATCCTAGCTAGAGCATCTGGTAAAGACAAGCTCGAGCCGAATGAGGTGATATTTGCGAACGTAGATAAAATCATGTTACATGATGTGTCAGGACCAGGTGTAATCAAGACATTTGAAAAATTAGAAAAGGATGGTGTAATTAAAGTAGACAAGCTTTTTGATCCTTCAATGATTTGGGTTACTGAGGATCACTTCGTTCCTTCTGTAGATAAGATATCTGCGGAAAATATTGTCAAATTATCTAATTTCACAAATAAATTCGGAATAAAAAAACACTTCAAATATGGTATGGGTCAATACGGAATTTGTCATTCTATGTCACATGAAGAAGGTCTTGTGTCTCCGGGCGAACTATATGTTGGTGGAGATTCTCATACCAATACAACTGGAGCATTAGGTGCATTTGCTTGTGGATTGGGTCACACAGATGTTGCATATGCAATGTTAAATGGAAAATTATGGTTTAAAGTTCCTGAAACTTTGTATTTCAGGATAAATGGAAAATTACCTGAAAATGTCATGGCAAAAGATCTCATTTTAAGAATTATTGGTGATATTACAACAGAGGGTGCCGCAGGAAAAGCCATGCAATTTGGTGGAGATGGGATTTCTGACATGTCAGTAGAATCACGTTTGACACTAACTAATATGACTACAGAAGCTGGTGCAAAAAATGGAATAATAGAACCTGATCAAAAAGTATTTGATTATATTTCTGAACGTGGTGTTACAAAATATGATGCGGTTTATGATGATGAAGATGCACAATATGAAAAAACATTCGAATATGAAGCATCAGAACTTGAACCAGTAGTGGCTAAACCATTTTCACCACAAAACGTTTCGGTTGTTCGAGAAACTGGCAGTATAGACATTGACAAATCATACATTGGTTCTTGTACGGGAGCAAAATATGAGGATTTATTGGCTGCCGCAAAAATTCTCAAGGGACGAAAAGTTAAGCCTCCAACATGTGGTGCATGTTGTGGTGCGCAGATGGGTGTACTAGCAAAAGATGAAGTTTGTGTGAGTACAACTAATCGTAATTTTCCTGGTCGTATGGGGCATTTAGAATCAAAAGCCTATCTTGCATCACCATTAGTTGCAGCAGCTTCTGCAGTTACTGGCAAATTAACTGATCCAAGGGATTTGCAATGAAAGGAAAAGTCATCAAATATGAACAGGATAATATTGATACAGACGTGATTTTACCTGGGCCATATCTGAAACTACATGAGCATTCTGAGCTAGCGGAACATGCAATGGAAGGAATGGATCCTGATTTTCATTCCAAAGTAAAAAATGCTAACATCATTGTTACTGGAAATAATTTTGGCTGTGGTTCTTCAAGGGAACATGCACCAATTGCCCTTAGCGCTAGTGGAATCGAAGCGGTATTAGCTCTATCCTTTGCAAGAATATTTTATAGGAATTCAGTAGATGGTGCATATCTATTACCTATTGAAATTGATGAAAAAACATATTCTAGCATTTCAGAAAATGACGAGTTAGAAATTGATACTAGTAAAAATGAAATCAAGAATATTACAAAAAATGAACTTTATTCCATGAAACCATTCCCAGATCTTATTAGGGATTGAGTAAGATGTCTGATATTACCTCTGAACTGTTGCAAAAATGGACTGGTGCTGTAAAGGGCGGTGATGCAAAACAGGTTATCAGCCTTTACCATGAGGATGGTATACTGCTGGGAACATTTTCTGGTAAGGAAAGAGTTGGGCACGGATTGATCCTTGAATATTTTGAGAATTTGTTAAAATCTCCCGTAGAAGTAAAGATTGTGTCAGAGCATCCTAATGTTTTCGAGTCGGTTGCAGTAAACTCTGGTCTTTACAACTTTGTAACAGAAGGTAAAACAATCAATGCAAGATTTTCGTTTGTCTATCAGAAAGGCAATGACGGATGGAAGATTGTTTCCCACCATTCTTCAGTAATGCCTGAAACTTGAATACTTTCTAACGATATGATTTTTGTTTTCTTCTTCTAGCGCCAGGTCCACCAAATTTCTTTGGTTCCTTTCTTCTTGCGTCACCACTAATAAGATATTTATCAAATTCGTCAATCTTCTTTCTAATGTCACTTCTTTGAGATTTTGTAAATGGATGATCTTTAGGATCCCTTTTATTTTTAGTCCATCCTATTAGCGCTCGTGTTATGGCAGTGGCTGCAGCATATGATTGACCCATAAAACCACCTCCGCTAACTCTAACTGAGATATCAATTTTATTTCTTATTTCTCCAGAAATTTCAAGTGGAACCAAAATCACTTCACGTGCCATCTCTGGTTCTATCATATCTATTGGTACATTGTTTACTCTAACTTTTCCTACCCCTTTAGTGATGTAAACATGAGCATTGGCAGTTTTTCTTGTCGCGAAATAAATCTCAGTTTTTACAACCATTAATTCCACCCAACATACCTACCAAGTTCTCCCACGCTCGTATACAACGCACTTGGTTTTCTAATCTTTGTTTTTTCAAGCTGTATTTTTCCTAATGGTTTTACATTTTTTGGGACTCCAATATACACTCTAAGCCTACTAAGTGCTGCCTTACCTGACGGTTTATCTCTTGGTAACATTCCTCTTATCATCCTACTGATAATCGTATCAGGTTTACGTGGATGAAATGGGCCGTGTTTTGGATGTAAAATACTTGATATTTTTAGGAATTGTTTGTATTCACCAACGATATTTTTCTTTCTACCACTAATCATAATTTTTTCTGAGTTTCTGAGTTTACCACTGTGACCCTATTTCCTTCAAGTAGTAATTTTGCAACATTAGATGAAAGTCTTCCAGCAATATGATCTGTTGCATCTATCACTATTGGTCTGCTGGTTTTGTCAACAAGTTTTTCTTTTGGTTTAGCTGCAGGTTTTGGTTTAGCTACAGGTTTTGGTTTAGCTACAGGTTTTGGTTTAACCAAAAATTATTACACCTTTTCCAGTTGGATATTTTTTAATCATGTCAGAGTAAGTCATAATCTTTCCTCCATTTTGAATTATCTTATTTGCCGCACTTGTAGATATTGAAAAGGAACATAGTGTAATTTTGTGAGATATGCTACCAGTTCCAAGCACTTTGCCAGGTACAAAAAGAACATCGTTCTCTTTTGTGGTCGTGTTTATTCTTGTCAAGTTTACAACTCGCCTTGACGATGGTTTTAAAGCAAGATCTGCCAGCCTAGACCATATAGGCGCTTCATTTTTCTTTGAGGCTTGTTTAAGATCCTTGATCATGTGAAAAACTATTTGGTTAACCAATAGATTAATGCGCTTTCTAACCCAAATATAACAGTATGACTATTATTCTTTCAAGTTAACAAGAATTTCTTTGAACTGTTCTAGTCTTTTAGAAAGTTCTTCAATTCCAGCTAGAATTATCTGCTTTGGTTCAAGAGAACCAGTAGTTTCAACAGTTAAAATGTACTCATCGTCTTTGTCAGTATTTGTAAGTGTTGATATATTTGCTGAATTCCATTTGGCATGTTCCGTTCCCCTACCAAGTCGTGCATATGCTTCAAGTTTAATGCGTTGTCCAGGAGCTAAATATGCAATAGGGATTTGATTAGAAACTGGTTTTACAACTTGATCCTTTGATTCAAGTTCTGCAGATGTAACCATTATTGTATTTTCTGCAGCCTCTGAATCAAGAACTAACATCACTCTGGAATCCGATTCATCTAATCCATTAAGTTCTGTTTTGAGAGGAATCATACCCAATGTATGGGTTAAACCCTCATCTGGTAAAACAGACGAATTTGTTATTATATCTACAGTATCTATGGCAAAAACTGGAACACCATTAAGACAAATTCTTCTTAGTGCATTAGCATGATGTAGTGAAATACCTTTAAGCTTGATGGAAATTTTGTTATCTTCTTTAGTAATAATCTGAATAGAGGGCAAACTTATTAAAAAAATTCTAAAATCCAAATAAAAATCTAGCTGGGATATCTATAGATTAATATCAATTCTGGTAGTAGCAGTACCATGTCAGATAAATTAACAGTAGTAAAATACTCTTTTGAAGGCGAAAAATTTGAGATATTGGTTAAACCTGATCCAGCACTTGACTATAAACTTGGAAAAATAAAAGATATTAGTTCCGTTCTAGTTTCTGATGAAATATATCAGAATTCAGGTAAGGGTACTAGAGCATCGTCTGAAAAATTACAAAAGGCATTCAAAACAGAGGATGCCCTGATTATCGCAGAAAAAATATTACAGAAGGGAGATCTTAATTTAACAACTGAGCAGCGCCGCAAGATGACTGCAGAAAAACGAAAACAGTTAATCACATTTATTGCAAAGACATTTGTTGATCCGCGTTCTCATTTACCTCACCCACCTCTAAGAATTGAACAGGCTATGAGTGATGCTCGCACAAGTATTGATCCTTTCAAAAGTGTTGAGGAACAAGTCAAAGACATTGTGGAGGGTCTACGTTCTATTATTCCATTAAAATCAGAAAATCTTTTGTTAGGAATTTCTGTTCCTGCTCAATATGTAGCAAAGTCTTATTCTGTACTAAAGTCAATAGGCATTTTGAAAAAAGAAGATTGGCAGACAGATGGATCTTTGAAAGCAATACTAGAAATACCAGCCGCAGCAAGACCAAACATGATAGATAGATTAGGCGCAATAACAAAAGGCACTGCATTTGTTGAGGTTTTAAAATGAGTGAAAGCCAATTTGTTCTTCCAGGTGATGTTATTGTTACAGGTGATTATAGACCGGAACAAAATGTTATACTTGATGGCGACAGACTAATGTCTACAGCAGTTGGATTTTCCGAAATAGAAGACAACTTGGTTACTGTAACTCCTTTGACTGGATTATACACTCCAAAAACTGATGATTTAGTTATTGGCAAAATTGTATCACATAATGCATTATCATGGGAAGTTGACATAAATTCTTACTATTCTGGTATTCTCACAGCATTTGACATATTTGGAAAAGATTATTCGGCATCTAGGGATGATCTTTCTTTAAAATTAAACACATGTGATGTTATTTTGGCTAGAATTGCAAACGTAGGTTCTAGAGATCCTTTACTCACTATTATTGGTGAGAATCTGGGAAAGATTGATTCTGGAGAATTGGTCAAAATCTCGCCCACTAAAATCCCTCGTCTTCTTGGAAAACACAAATCTATGATACAAAGCATCGAAGAATCTACTAATGTAACCATTACGGTTGGTCAAAACGGTTTTATTATTTTAAAATGTGATGATTCTGCAGGTTTACAAAAAGCTATTGCATCTATCAAAATGATTGGTATGACACATGATGATGCTACTCTTGAAGAAAAAGTTCAAAATATTTTAGATGGAAACAATTGAAAAAATTCGAATCTAAAAAGCGGTATGTTCTCCCAGGTGATTTTATTACCACTGCACCACTTAGGTTACAGGGCAATGTTATATTAGAAGGAAAACGAGTTATTGCAACGTCTATAGGATTATCTGATGTTTCTGCTGACAGTGTCAGAGTAATTCCACTAACCGGTGTATACCTGCCAAAAATAGATGACTTGGTAATAGGTACGATTCAATATATTTTTGGTAATTCTTGGTTTGCAGATATTAATTCATGTTATCAGGGAATGCTTTTGGGTCAGGACGTATTTGGAAGAGGTTCATATCCTACCACAAGTGAAATGAAAGAGAGACTTGATAATGGTGACATTATCTATGCAAAAATTGCAAATTCTGATAGACAGCGTGAACCTTTGATTTCAATTGCAGACCAAAGTTTGGGAAAGATTGATTCTGGAGAATTGGTCAAAATCTCGCCCACTAAAATCCCTCGTCTTATTGGAAAACACGGATCTATGATACAAAGCATCGAAGCATCTACTAATGCAACCATTACGGTTGGCCAAAATGGCTTAATTGTTGTGTCCTGTGACGAAACAAATGGATTATTAAAGGCACTTGCGGCAATTCGGATGGTTGATGAGCAAGCACATCTTGTTAATTTGACTGATAAAGTGAAAAAAATGTTAGAATCTGATGGTGTATAATTAATGGGCGGACGAGATGCTAATGTAGTATTACTTGACGAAAATGGAATTCGTTCTGATGGACGTAAGGTAAATGAAACAAGAAAGGTTACCATAAAAGCCGGAGTATTAAAAAACGCTAGTGGTTCCGCGTATATTGAATTTGGTGGAAATAAAATACTTGCTGGTGTTTTTGGTCCTAGAGATGTTCATCCAAAACACATGTCAAATCCCGACACGGGAATTTTAAGAGTTAGATATCACATGGAGCCTTTTTCTGTAGGTGAAAGAAAAAAACCGGCTCCGTCACGACGAGAAATAGAGATCAGTAAAGTTATCAAAGAAGCGTTAGAGCCTGCTGTAATGCTTGAAAAGTTCCCTAGAACTGCAGTTGACGTGTTTCTTGAAGTACTGCAGGCAGATGGCGGAACAAGATGTGCTGCGTTAGATGCAGCATCAGTTGCATTAGCAGATGCAGGAATTCCAATGAGGGATTTAGTGTGTGCGTGTGCTTCAGGAAAGGCTGCTGACGCTTTAATTCTTGATGTTAATAATGAAGAAGACCAAGCTGGACAAGCAGATATGCCAATAGGTTATATGCCAAACTTGGGAAAAATCACACTCTTACAATTAGATGGTGTCCTTACTGCGGATGAATACAAAAAATGTATAGAATTAGGCTTAGAAGGTTGTAAACAGGTATATGAAATACAGAAAAACGCATTGCGTGAAAAATATTTTTCGAGTGGTGATAAGGACTAATGGCAAACCTTTCAATCATAGACAAACTCAAAAGATCTAAAATTCTAGATTTACTACAAGAAGGAAAAAGAATTGATGATCGTGCACTAGACGAACCTAGACCTTTGGTTATTGATATTGGAGTTATACCACATGCTAATGGCTCTGCACGGGTTAGATTGGGTGATACAGAAATTGTATCGGGAATCAAAGTTCAGCCTGATAGACCTTTTCCTGATATGGGTGACAAGGGGATCTTTATGTGTACAGCAGAAATTCTTCCATTAGCTCATCCAAGTGCAGAAACCGGTCCTCCTCAACCAGATGTGATAGAGTTAGCAAGAGTGGTTGATAGGGGAATACGCGAAAGCGGTATGATTGATCTATCACAGTTTGTTTTAGAGAAAGACAAATCTGTCATTGGTTTATTCGCTGATAGTGTAGTAACTGATCATGATGGTAATCTGTTTGATGCATGTTCATATGCTTCGGTTGCTGCAATTATTACATCAAAGATCCCAAAATGGGAAATGAAAGATGATATACCTGTTTTAATAGAGAATCAAGAATCGGATGCACCAATTACCACCATTCCAATATCTGTTACAATGGGACGAATTGGTGAATTCATAATTGTAGATCCAAATATTGATGAATGGGGATGTCTTGATGCTAGAATAACAATTACTACAAACTCTGATGGAAATATTGTAGCGCTTCAAAAGGGCGGAAGTGATGGATTTACGTTTGAGCAACTCGTTAAATGCTCTGAATTATCCATCGCAGTTGGTAAAAAAATCAGAGAGACTGTAAAACAAGCAACAGAAGGAGGTCAATAAATTGGTGAAAAAGAAGGGTTCCTTTAAAGGTCTTGGCGCAAGATACGGCATAAAACCGAGAAAAAAATACAGTCGGGTCCACGAAATTCTAAAATCTAAAAGAAAATGTCCTGAGTGTGGCTCCACACAATTTGGCAGACAGGCTGTAGGCATATGGAGTTGTAAAAAGTGTGAGTTTAAGATAGCGGGTTTTGCCTATGACGTCAAGATTTAATGCCAAAATTGAAGTAGATGCAGAAGAAAAAACAAATGCAGTTTTTGATTCAGTTAATATTGATAACAAATTCTATCCCGAAAATCCAACCAAAACAGAGATGTTTTGTGACGATAAAATTACAATACTAATTGAATCTGACCAATTGGCACAAATGCGTGCAAATCTTAACTCCTCAATTCGTCTTATTCAGACAAGCTATGACTCGATTGAATCAGTAGATATATAATTAAAATGATTTTTTAATCGTCATATGTCTTCCAATCCACAAATTCCTCCTTTAGTGCAAGAACATCTAGCAAGATTACAGCAAACACAACAGAACTTTCAATCAATTATGATGCAAAAACAACAGTTAGAATCAGAAAAACTTGAAACAGAAAAAGCACTAGAGGAATTGAAAAAGGCAAGTGACGATGAATCCGTTTTCAAACATGCTGGAACCATCATGATAAAATCTAACAAAAAGGATCTTATTGACGAACTTGAAGAAACAAACACTAAACCACCAAAATAACAACTTTCCAAGAAAATATTAATCAAAAAACATATCATTTTTTGTGAATTTAAAGAATCTGCGTATAGTAGTAGATGAAAGAGAAAAAAAAAGTGGTATACCAGACCTTTTAAAAGGAATCGGTATCAATTTGGAAATAAAAACACTACCAATTGGTGATTACATTGTTGCACCTGAAACTGTAGTTGAGAGAAAAACAATTTCTGATTTGGTTTCATCAATCTTTGACGGCCGTTTATTTGATCAATGTAATAGATTGAAAGAACATTATCAATTTCCAATTTTACTAATTGAAGGAAATATAGACGAAGTAGAAGAATTGACAGAAAATTCACTTGTATTTTATGGCGCAATTTCATCTATTGCACTTGATTTCAAAATTCCAGTAATTCATACACCTAACGCTTCTCATACAGCCAAGTTGTTGATGTCTATGTGCTCAAGAAAGGATGCAAGTAAGGGTCCATTTATTAAAAAAATTAGAAAATCAAATGATGTGCAAAAACAACAACTTTCCATATTGTGTAGTTTACCTGGCGTAGGAGAAAAAACTGCCATACGTATGCTGGAAAGGTTTGGAACACCTTTGAGGGTGTTAAGCTCATCAACTACAGAACTTTCCAAGGTTGGTGGTCTTGGTGAAGCTCGTGCTAAAAATATAAAAAAAGTATTACAAACACAAAGTAAGCATTTGAAAAAAACTAGTCAGAAAACACTTCGTGACGTATGAATTAATTCTTCATTGGTTTTCTTTTTAATCTATTTCCACACCTAGGACATTCTGTAACTTTAGAAAAATCTGTTTTACATCCCGGGCAATAATACTTCCAAATTATAACATTTTTTATACCACTTGTCATTACAGGAATAACTTTTATGTTAAGATTTTTTGCCACATTAGAAATAGCAAAATCATCAGTCACAAGTTCAGCCTTAAGTTGAAGACTTAGAGCTATAGTGGATACATCTTCATCGGAAAGGTTGGAAAAATCACCTGATTTTTTTGCAGCATTATTAGCGGTAATAATAAATCGATGCTCAGGATCAGAAATCATTAACCTTTTCGTTTCAATTAAAATCTGAACTGCATCATGATCTTTTTTGATGTGTTCAATTTCATTATAGACGAGAGACGTGATATAGCTTGGTTCATTTGAACTAAATGGAATTCCTGCATAAAATGCACTAGAATCTAAAACCCTAAAAGCCAAGCTTAGTCATCTGTCTCAGACCTTTCTTTTTTAGCCTGACAAAAACTGCTTGTTTTTTGTATTTTTCTATAGTTATTATCTCACCAAAGCCAGCTGATTTGATTACTTGAGCATCCATGGCTATATTACAATCATGTGAACATCTTATCTCCACCTTTTCGTCAGGAACAACTATGGATGGAAGTCTGTGAACTGGAGCAACTGGTGTTATAATTAATACATCCAAACTTTCATGCAGTATTGGTCCACCAATTGATAAAGAATGACCAGTTGAACCACTTGGTGTTGAAATCATAACGCCATCCATCCTTTGTTTTACTATATCATTTTGAAATTTTATTTCAAATTCAGCAGTTTTAGTCAAATTTTTTCTATTAACATATATCTCGTTTAATGCAGGCTGGAACTGTTTACCGTTACAAGAAGCAACAACCCTTGTTCTTTTGTCAAGCCAAACTTCATTTTTCTTTATGTGTTGTATAGCGTTATCAATTTCATCCAAATTTATTTCTGAAAAAATTCCTCTATTACCACCAACATTTATTGTTAGAAGTGGTGTCTCATTTTCAAGATTTCTAAACGCTCTAAGAGTAGTCCCGTCTCCACCAAATGTTATTACAAGATCAAGTTTTATCTCCCTTAAATCTTCTAAAGAGTTTACTGTTTTTGCTCCATCAACTAGTACTGGTGAAACAGTGTAAACTTTGAATTTTTGTTTTAATAGCTTTATTGCTATTCCTTTTACTGCCTTTTCAGCTTTTTTTGAGCCAAGTTTACTAACAATGGCGATTTTGTCAACTTTCAAGCCGATTCCGTTTGCAAACGCTTCTTAAAAATTTAGTTTATTATTTACTCATGAATTCTAGGAACAAAGATTTTTATCTATTTTATACTATACCTAAATCATGTCATTGCTTCTTAAAGATAGAGTATACACAATGCAGGCTCCAACTGCTAAACGGGGAATTTACCCAATGCATGGTTACAAGCTCGGTTTGTATAGAATGCCAATCAAACTTGAGGATCCAGCTGAGATAAAGTCTATTCTTGAAGGAATGAAAAAGACGTTTGTGATGGATGAAAAATTTAGTGCGCCTCAATGGGTACAAAACTATAGAAAAAAGGCTGACCACTTTGCAAAAATGATAATTGACACACTTCTTAGAAATACTATACTTTCTGACAAGATGGTTGAATATCTTATGAAATCAGAAAATATGTCAGAAGCACAAGCACTAACAAAATTGGAGGAATTAACTCCTCTGGCACAAATAGTATTAGATGCCAAACCAATAGCCAAAATTGAAAAGCCAAAACCAGCAGTTGAAGGTAAAAAACAAGTAATCACGAGGGACGGAGAGGAGGCGGTTCCAGGACCAATTGATATTGAATTCAAAGATAAGATGGACATATCCGCGCCATTCAAAACAAAGACTGGAAATGAGGTTAAGACTTGGGGAAGAGTTGGAGTAGATAACAAAGTTATGGGTGTTTGGGGAGAGTTTTGTGCTGTTGACTTTGATATTTGTATTGGAGATGGGGCTTGTATCGATGCATGCCCTGTAGCAGTTTACGAATTCTTTGACTTTCCGGGAAATGCTGGATCTACAAAAAAACCACTCCAGATTAACGAACCAGACTGCATATTCTGTCTAGCATGTGAGGGTGTTTGTCCACCACAGGCGATTAAGATTTATCCACAATAGCTACAACCAGTGATAAATTTCATAACTGTTAATATTGTATAATATTTTGATAGTATTGTAGATGGAACCTATAGCACCAAATCCCTTCACTGGATTTGTTTTTTATATTTTCATAGCTTGCGCGATTATCATAATTTCTTATACATGTAATTTTTATTATTTGGCATTTCTTTCAGGACGAAGAAAAGAAAATCAGGACACAGTATCAATAGGTGAGCCAACTGTTACAATTCATCTTCCAATATATAATGAAAAGTATGTTGCAAGTCGTCTGATAAACTCTGTCTGTGATCTAGACTATCCAAAGCAAAAGATGCGTATCATGATCCTGGATGATTCTGATGATAACACTACAGAGCAAGTAGCAGAACTTGTCAAAAATTACAAGGGCAAAGGCTTTGATATATCCCACATTAGACGTGGAACAAGACAGGGTTACAAGGCTGGGGCACTAAAGTACGCGATGAAATATACTAAAAGTGAGTTTGTCGCAATTTTTGATGCAGACTTTATTCCACCAACATGGTATCTGAAGAGAGCAATACCTTATTTTGCAAAACCAAACATTGGGCTTGTCCAATGTAGATGGGGACATGTTAACGAAAATTATTCTGCTTTGACTCAGGCGCAGGCACTGAGCCTAGATTTCCATTTCTTAGTTGAGCAGAAGGCAAAAAGTAACTCACGTATGTTTATGAATTTTAACGGTACTGCGGGAATTTGGCGTAAGGAATGCATTGATGATTCAGGAGGATGGCACACTGCAACTCTAGTGGAAGACTTGGATTTGAGTTATAGAGCACAAATGAAGGGTTGGAAATGCCTTTTCATACCAGACATAGTTGTTAATGCAGAACTACCTGTACAGATGAATGGTGCCAAGAGGCAGCAGTTCAGATGGGCCAAGGGCTCGATTCAATGCGCAATAAAACTTCTTGGCGGTATTTTAGTAAAACGAAAAATTGCAATTGATGCAAAACTTCAGGCTTTTGTACAACTAACTCGTCACATAGTTTTTCCATTAATGTTAATTCAATTTCTTGCACTTCCAATTCTTTTAGCATCTAATGTGAATCTCTATATTGTTAGTTTCCTTCCAGTGGTAACGCTCGCAACATACCTTGCCATGGGACCAGGAGCTTATCTTTTCATAATTCATAACATGTATGATAAAAATCGGAAGGAAAAAGCAATAGCCATGCCTTATCTGATAATTTATTCCATGGGAATGGCGGTAAACAACACCATAGCTGTAATAGACGCTATGGTGGGAAAGAAGAGCGAATTTCTGCGAACTCCAAAATACGGCATTGTTAAAAATACTGATGATTGGAGAGAAAAGGCATACAATCTGCCATTTTCTAAGACTACACTGCTAGAGCTTTTCTTTGGAATTTATGGAATTATGGCAATTTTCATTGCAATTTATTCAAGAGATCCTATATGGATTCCCATTATCGCCCTGCAGACAATGGGATTCCTGTACATTGCTTGCTTGAGCTTCTCGCATACAAGATTTAAAAGAGGTAGTTCAAAAATTGACTATACAAAAACAAAAGAGGAAAAGATGGCTGACATTACACATAAACTTGCAGTTGCTGGTATAGTTGCAGTCATATGCTTTGGCGCATACATGGCATTTTCTGGGTATCAAAATGATGTTTATCCTATGGATCTATCAATAGGACTGTTTGATAGAATTATGGCATCTTCTGAACCAAGAACCATAATGGCTGATATTAACGCAATCAAAGGGTATCTTCCTGCTGAGGGAAACCCAGTTTGGATATTTCCTACTGATACTACCAATTTTACCAGAATACAGGCTGACTTGAACGTAATGCTTGCTAGCGCAGAAAAAATATCTGCTGTTCCCAGGGACAGTTCTGCATTTCACACAGGAATGATGGATGTCAGTCTTAGGGCAGAGATACTTCAGAAGCAAATGATGGACATGGTGCCATACATGTATGCAAGCGTTTCAAACATTCTTTTTGCCTCTATATGGATCGCAGTAATTATTGGAATATTTGCTATCCTTAAAAGGAAAAAACAGAGTTTAGAGGCTTTTGATAAATCAGAAGGAGTCTAGGGTAATTCTAATTCATTTTTGATTTTATCAACCGCTTTAATACCAAAGATATCCCTAACTTGTTGTGTCCTTATTGATTCCTTTAGTAAATTTTTCCCCAAAGAATCTAATAACATCTCAAGCAAATCATCGAATCTAATTTCCCACCTATCAGCACAATCAAAAATGGTGCCTATAGCCCACTGCCTAACTTCATTAGGCAGTGGGATTTTCTTTTCTGATTCGATTGATATCTTATCAAAAAGATTAACAATTTCTGCTGTTTGCTCTGCCATTTTTTCAATATCTTCTAACGAGCCATATTTTGATTCAGCCAGCATACGTATGTTCGATTGATATTCTGATAATTTCAATAGTCCAATAACTTCGTTTGATGTTGTAATTGATGCCTTATTCGTAGTATTTCTAATTTTTTGTAACTCCTGAATTATTGAATCGGCTTTTTTATGGAATTCTGCAGAAGATGCCTCTGTTCTATTTATCATCTCTGATATACCTGAAATTTTTTCTAATAATTCATCCTCATTGTCACCTACATATTCTCTAAGCGTTACAAACTCGGCTTTTATGTTCTCAAGATTTTTTATCAGTGAAGAATAGTTCGGAGTGTTATCATTATTTGTTTTTGGTGGCACTATATCTTAATCTGCTTTCGTATTGTTAAAAAGGTCGCTAAAATAAAATAAAAGAATTAGGCTTTACTGATTGACAATTTCTGGCTCATGTAATATTTCGTGAAATGTTTTCTCAGCCAAGCCATTCATGTTCTCCACAAAATTTTTTGTGCAGTATTCACATTGTATCATGTATTACGGTATGGTACCGTACTATTAATAACAACGGTAATTTTACAATTACCACTCAAGTTTGGATAACATTGAAAAGATTGAACTTTTGTAGCGATCACTTTTAACACGCGGATGTGTATTTAATAGGTGAAAGATTTTTTTTTACAAATACAGTCACAGGATAATGTTCAATCTTCCCTGAGTCAAAACATTTCTTCATTTGTTGAAAGGGTTAACCCTTTGCAGCTTCCCCACGAAACTTTTGTAACTGATCTTGCAATCATTATGATCTTAGCAGCAATAGTAACACTTGCATTTTTTAAAATTCGACAGCCTTTGATTATAGGGTATCTGTTTGCCGGAATGTTGATAGGTCCTCTTTCTCCATTATGGACATCCATCCTACCACAAAATGGAAGTTCGGGTCCGGTTGCAGGAATTGGTATTCTGTCCGACATATCTGCATTGAATCTTTTTGCTGACATAGGTATCATCCTATTGCTTTTTGTTATAGGCATTGAATTTCCGTTTGCAAAAATTCGTTCAATTGGTAGAGTAGCGATGGGAGCTGGTACACTGGGCCTATTTGTTACATTAGGTGTAGTTTTTCTGGTAGCATCTGCTTTAGGTCTAAACTTTATGGATTCGTTGTTTATCGCAGCGGCATTATCAATTAGCAGTACAGCTGTAATTGTTAAAATTCTACAGGATAGTGGAAAGATAAAAAAAGAGTCCTCAATACTTGTTTTGGGAATTTTAATTGTTGAAGACGTTATTGCTGTTATTCTAATTGCATCTCTTGAATCAATTGCTTTAGCCGGGACTGTTTCCATCGAAGGTGTAATTTTAGTTGCAGTAGTAGCGGCTGGACTTATTGTTGGAACATTTACTATTGGAAGACGAGTTATTCCTCCTTTAGTTGATAAGGTTGCAAGCGCGCAAAATAGAGAGATTTTATTGCTTAGTGTTCTTGGTGTTTGCTTTGGATATGCACTTTTAGCAAACGTGGTAGGACTTTCTGTAGCCATAGGTGCATTTTTGGCAGGTGTTTTAGTGGCAGAATCCAAGTCTGCTGAAGTTTCAAAAATTCTGTCTAGCCCTATAAAGGACATGTTTGTTGCTATTTTCTTTGTATCGGTTGGCGCACTGATGGATATAACACAATTAGAAAGTTACATTTTCATCGCAATTGCATTAATCGCAGTTACTACCGCAATGAAGTTTGGTGGAAATCTTCTTGGAAATACGGCATTTAGGTTGGAAAAAGGTAAATCATTACGTTCAGCCTTTGCATTATCTGCACCACGAGGTGAATTTTCAATTGTTATAGTAAAAGTGGGAGTGGATATGGGCGTAGTTAGTGCATTTCTTTTCCCGTTAATTGGATTGATAACAATAATTACTGCGTTCATGTCACCCTTCCTTATTCGTCTGGGCGACAAAATAATTCCAAAACTTTCTAAATCTTAGAAAAATGACCAACGAAGAAATGGAAAAACTGCTTGCACGCGTATACAAGGAGATTGATATTTTTGATTTTAATGGAAAAAATGTGCCTAGGATCATATTAGATGATAGAAAATTTGACGATATAATGTCAAAAATTCAAGGCAAGCCTGTTTCTGTTAATACTAATCTCAACATATTACAGGATGGATTAGGCCATGTCTTTGTTGAAATCATGCTTGATTTTTCCTATGGAGAAATACATGAAGAATTCCTAGTTTACGCAAATGAATCACTTGAATTTTTTGAGTCTTTGGCGAATACAACTATGCTTGCTTTGTCTCCGCCAAATTATTCCGAAGTTAACCAAGACAAGATTTTCATGGTTCAGTTACCAAAGCCAGAGAAAGCCATAGAAGCAATAGATATAATAAAAAATGGATTGAGAAAAAAATCTAACTAAAGCAATGCAGTTGCCGGGATTTGAACCCGGGTCACTAACTTGGCAAGCTAGAATAATAACCAAACTATACTACAACTGCCTGATCGATAATTTTGCACAAGTCTATTAAAGCGTAATGATTTTTCATATTCTTTTTAACTATAATCAATCTAACCAAGTCATGGATGAAAAAATCCAAAAAGTTCTGGAAGAGAAAATACATGAATCTACAAGTAGAATAAATGAAATCACTTCACTTGTTAACTCATTGGGAAAAGCAAAAAATCCAGATGTATTTGGGCGTGGGATAATAATTGGAAGACTGTATAACTCATTTTATTACCAATCTAGAAGAATTTTAAAAAGGAATCCAACGGAGCAAGAATTTTCCGAGTTCATTCAATTACTAAAAGAGCATGAAAATGAATTAGAGATTTCTTTTTCTTAGTTTAGCGGAACAACTCGAATTGTTGGTGTTCCAGGTAGTTTTACACATGCTCCCTTTAGAGCCTTTTTAGCTGCTTCCAAATGTTCCTTTTTTACTTGTAGTTCCATTATACATTGCCCACTCTTTACACGTGCTGCTAGACTCACTGCCTTTCCAAAAGCCCTTCTCATTCCCTCTTGCAGTCGATCTGCACCAGCAGCTGCAATCATCTTGTTCTCCCGAAGCAAGACGTGAGGATATATTCTAAGTTTTGAAAAATAGCCACTTTCTCCGGTTGTTTTTTCAAGTGTTTTGTTTGCTGCAAGTCTAGTTGCCTCGATAGCCATATGTGTTATCTGCAGTCTTTCGTTAATCAAAAGCTGTACGCTATAATCATACTTTTGCAATCTATCTGCACTACCACTTTGAAATTTGGTGATTTTGATTTGTGGTTTACCTTTTATGTACTCCTTTCTAGTGTATGGTTGTCCGTTGCCTTTTCTGTAGCATTCACCGTGCATAGTTTACAGATGTTTTTCAGCCCATATTTTAACGGTTATACTTAAGACCTTATATGGTAAATAATAACAAATTTTTCATGTCGATTGAAGCAGACCCAGAAATACAAGGTGTCTTGATAAAAAACCAGACCATAATCTTAGAACCTAATAGACAACAAGATCTTGAGCAGAAAGGTTACGGAGAGATGGAGAAAGATAAATTATTCCTAAAACCATTTGAATCTCTTTATCTTTTATACACTGGCAGACTTGCTCTTTTTAAGGGAAAAAAAAACATAGACTTTGATTCGTTTTTACAAATTTGCAAAAAACAACATGAGGATATTCTAACAAAATTTTTAGTTTATCGCGATTTAAGAAACAAAGGTTATACCGTTAAAGATGGATTTGGTTTTGGTTCAGACTTTAGAGTTTATGGCAAAGGAGATTTTGGAGAAAAGGGAGCCAAGTTTTTGGTCTTTGGTCTCAATGAGGGCAAACAGGAAAAGATGGGAAAATTACAAAAAAAAGTTGAAGAAATAACCAAGATGGGTAAAGAACCAATCATTGCAGTGATACAACGACAGGGCGAAATAATTTATTATAAAATTTCAAGAATGAATTTTTATCAAAACACATCAAAAATGGATATGAAAGACTTTGAATTCTAATCGACTATGTAGATACTGCCCATTCTGTTGTGTATTTTAAAAGATTCTTTTTCTCCGCGTATATCAGATCATATATTTGAACATAATTTGTCTTATTAGTCCACAGGTTTTCAAAATTCTTTATTTTGTTCTCTACACGTGTCTTATCATCCCATGATGTAAAAACATCAACTGACTCAAAGTTACGATTTTCTGCATCAAAAGTAACATTTGATGTACCTGAAAAAGCAACAACATCATCATTTGCATCCCTAAATATTCCCATACGTTCCTCAAAAACCCCATCTACATATTCCGAATTTGGAATAGCAACTTTCACTTCAAGTTTAAAATCGTCTATTATCTTCTTTAGCCGTCTAATTTTACTATCTTGAATAAGAGTGCCAATTTTTTTATCTAAATAAAGTCTGCCGTTTAATCTACCATTATTATGTCCGTCAAAGAGTTTTACTATTGCATCCAAGTCAGAAGTAGTAAATCTGTGTCCTGAAACCAGTCTGATTTTGGCGTGATGATTTTCTATGTTTTCTAAACCAAAAGTCAATGTACTCAAACTTTTGACCGAGATGAATTCTATAGTTCTGTCATACTGAATACTATTAGTTAAACAAGGAATGAAAAATTCTGATACAACATCATCCCTATCTGATCTATATTCCTGTTTTAAGGATAAATCACGTAATGCCAATAAAATAAAAACAAGTATGAATTATTTAAGGAACACATTGAAAGGAAAATGCTCCCGTCGGGATTTGAACCCGAGATCATTGGCTTGAGAAGCCAATATGCTTGGCCGGACTACACCACAGGAGCTTGTAAAAACGAGAATCAATTATAATTTAAAGCAATTGTCTTGCTTTCGTATACAACAAGTAAAAACCATCAGCATTTACATTAATGGTAAAAAATTATCATTTTGAAACTTTATACAAAATCTAATCTCATGATTTTTGATTTGGAAGCTAAAAAGATATTAGAAAAACTTTCGATCGAAAATTACCCCGTTGGTATGGGTGGTTGTAAGAGTCAAGGATCTAGCTATGATTGCTGTGAATATGATATAACAATATTTGATGGGAAAAAACAAAAAGAATCTTTTCTTGAATCTGACGGAACATTTTATCATATTTATCATGGAATGTTGCAGGAAACATCGCCTGATATTTTATTGCAGTATGATGGTATGACTATTTTGCTTGACGAACAGTGGGAGCTTCGTATGCTATTATCAAAAATTAAAGAAAAAAAAGAACAAATTTTTAACGCCTACATTAAAAATTGTTTGGTAGAAGCGGGAATATGTATAACAAAGACAAAAAATGGATTAAACACTGATCCATATTCTTCGTCGTGGTTAAAATGTGCGGCATATTTTCTTGCTGATGCCGTATCCGTATTCAATTTTCAGCGTCCCAGTCCTGTACATATGTTAAAGATGTTACGTGAGTCCAACAAAAATAAAATCAATGAGTTAATTTTCCCAATAACCGAGTCAATTGGAATAGAGAGAGCCACACCATCTCTTCTTTCAAGAATGTTAAAGTCAACTATGGGATTTTCAGATTTGATAGAGGGTAATTCTCACTCTAAGATAATTTCTCAGAAATATCGCTATATGATAGAAAATTCATTATTTTCTGATTGTTACTTTTATTTGGGATACATTAACAGAAACAATTTCAAAAAAATTCAAGATCTTCATAGAAAGCCAGAACTAATTCATATATTGAAAACTGGATTTGATCTGGAAAGTGATACAACTAAGATTGAGTCAGAGGCTACCAAATTACACGAATCTACAAACTATTTACTTTCATTATCTCATGAATGATTTTTGGTATACCTATCAAAATTCATAGAAGACCTTGGTATAACGGTGTGATTTTTTTCATAAAGTTTTAAAACCATGTACATGATCCATTTTGCATGACTGATCAAGCATGCGGCTGTGAAGCCGACACTGGAGATTCAACTTATGCATGTGATTGTGAAATGCAAGGAGCCTGCATTTGCAGCGCTGATTGTACTTGTGGATGTAGTGTCTGCAAGGAAGCTGTCGAAGGACTAAAGTAAATTTCACAGTTTTTTCCTTTTTATTAGTAATAGTCTAAAGTTTTTTTATTTGAAAAATTAGTCCTCTTCTTCCTCATATCCCCATGATTTGACTAATTCTTTCTGAAACGTGTCAGCCTGTTTTTCATTTAACCCATCTCCACAATTTTTATGCGTTGGAACAACAATCATACCATCAAGTTTGAACTCAACTTCGTAAAAGTGTATTTTTGGGCATTCACACATATCTAATAAATCGAACACTATCCTCTATATTTGCTTATTTGGAACATTTAACTAACTTTGACGGGTATTAACATTATATGCGTAATACGATTTTCATAGTTTTACTTTCAGTTATTCTTGTAGGTGGCAGTGTTGTTCCAGCAACATTTGCGGATCATGTGTCTGCTGGTTCTGGTATTGGTGCAGGTCTTGGTGGTGTTGATCATCCTGGATCCTGGTATCCGGGAGAAAATCTCAAAGTTGGTGATTACTTCAAGTACAAAGTATGTCATGCTGAATACAAGGACTGTACAGATTTTTGGTTTTCAATGTGGATAGAAAAAGAAGTAACTAGTGGTCCTGAAGATGTGCTTCGTGTTCAAGTTCTAGTTGAAGATGGAAACAAGGTACTAAAAGGCCACATGGATGTAGGTAAG